>Ga0209755_10001195_pt1 | contig 42220 bp, 41 predicted proteins | sample TergutCo191P1_FD_187301 | JGI IMG/M metagenome (GOLD analysis project Ga0209755, IMG submission 187301) | Cornitermes sp. P1 segment gut microbial communities from Petit-Saut dam, French Guiana - Co191P1 (SPAdes) (version 2) | ecosystem: Host-associated > Arthropoda: Insects > Digestive system... | reverse complement strand
TGGTGCAAGTTGGCTCAATGTTTTAACGCAGAGATGTGGTGTTGATAATGTTATAGAGACTATTTGCGGTATCGGTTGGTATGATGCTTCGGATGCAAATTTGAGATGTCAAAATAATATTTTGGAAACCAAATGTGGTGCAAGTTGGTATGATGCTTTAACGCAAGTCTGTTGGGAAGGCTTTGAAAAGTATCTTGATGGATTATTTGTTACCGACTGCGAGCAAGATAAAGCCGACGAGTATGGTCGCGCACCATGCGATACAACGCCATGTCAAATTCTCTCAAGGAACGGCAATCCACCGTCTTTTGGCGATACCTTACTTTTTGATACAAAAAAAGGTTTATTTAGTATATTTGTAGCATTTCCTTCTTTTTTCATAGACTATTTGACTTTGACTTGTGCTCAAGTTCTATTTAACCAAGACGATAGTGTGTTATTTCCAGAAGACCTCTGCAAATAAAAAAAATGCCATCCTGCGGCTGTCCAGTCGCTTTGCTTCCTAAGGCCTTTTTTTATTCGGATTCTGACAAAAAGAAATGCTTTTCGCTGATTTTTACTCACTCGGCCAGAGCCGAGTTCGCCCGAGACCAGCTAACTTCTGTGCTAGCTTGGGCCGGCCTATTGGCCGTTAAAAAATTGCCTACTTCGTGCCTGGCGGCACGGCAATTTTTTTCTACATTCCTCTTATGGCAGAAAATAAAACTCCGGAAAAATTCGTTTTTTACATGCACAAGGTAAGCAAGAAATATCCTCCCGATAAAGAGGTGCTCAAAGAAATATCTTTAAGCTTTTACTATGGTGCAAAGATTGGAATAATAGGCACAAACGGTAGCGGAAAATCAACGCTGCTTCGCATAATGGCCGGCATAGATAAAGATTTTCAGGGTGAGGCTTGGATAGAAAATGGCCGCACCGCAGGCTACTTGCCTCAGGAGCCGCAGCTAAACCATGAACTTTCCGTTAAGGAAAACATTATGGTTGCGGTTTCCGAAAAACAGAAAATTTTAGACCGCTATAACGAAGTGGCTATGCTTATGGGCGATGCCGAAGGCGAAAAAATGGATAAACTTTCCGAAGAAATGGAAAGGTTGCAGAATAAAATCGATGCGGAAAATCTTTGGGATTTGGAACGCTCGGTTGAAATAGCTATGGATGCCCTGCGCTGCCCTCCCGGAGACTGGCAGGTTACAAACCTTTCCGGAGGTGAGAAACGCAGAGTTGCTCTTTGCCGTTTGCTTTTGGAAGAACCTGACTTGCTTTTGCTCGATGAACCTACAAACCATTTGGATGCTGAATCTGTTGCTTGGCTGGAAAGGCATTTAAAAGAATACAAAGGCTCGGTTATTCTGGTAACTCACGACCGTTACTTTTTGGATAACGTAACAGGCTGGATTTTGGAATTGGATCATGGCCGTGGCATTCCTTGGCAAGGCAACTATGCAGAGTGGCTTGACCAAAAATTAGAACGCATGCGCAAAGACGAAAAAGGCGAGAGCGATAGGCAAAAGCGGCTTGCAAGGGAGCAGGAATGGGTGAAAGCAAGCCCCAAAGCAAGGCAGGCAAAATCCAAAGCACGTTTAAAAGCCTACGAAGAACTTTTGAGCCAAGATAAAAAAGAACAATACAAGATTGCCCAAATTGCAATTGCAAACGGCAAGCGACTTGGCGATGTTGTTATAGAAGTAAAAGGAATTTCAAAAGCTTATGGCGATAAACTGCTTTATGAGAATTTGAATTTTGAGTTGCCACGCTCAGGAATAGTCGGCATAATTGGCCCTAACGGCGCAGGAAAAACCACGCTTTTCAGAATGATTCTGGGCCAGGAAAAACCCGATTCCGGTTCATTTAAACTCGGCGATACCGTAGAAATAATCTCTATGGAACAAGGCAGAGAATCTTTGAACGACAACAACACTGTTTTCCAGGAAATTTCCGGAGGCCGTGAAGAAATTATGATAGGCGAGCGAAAGCTAAACGCCCGTGCATATTGCGGCCTGTTCAACTTTGCCGGTAGCGACCAGCAGAAAAAATTATCGCAGCTTTCCGGAGGAATGCGAAACCGTGTTCTAATGGCAAAGAATTTGCAAACGCCGGGCAACCTGCTCTTGCTCGATGAACCGACAAACGATTTGGACATAGAAACGTTGCAGGCTCTTGAACAGGCAATTCTAAACTTCGCAGGCTGCGCTGTGGTTATCTCTCACGATAGATGGTTCTTAGATCGCATAGCAACGCATATTCTCGCTTTTGAAGGCGATTCCAAAGCTGTGTGGTTCGAAGGCAACTGGACAGATTACGAAGCAGATTACCACAAACGCATAGGCGTTGATGCGGATAACCCGAAACCGATTAAGTATAAAACTCTTAAGAGAAGTTAATAAAACTTCAATCTCTTAGCAAATAAATACTTTTTAAAGAACAGCGGTTCATCCAAATTCGAATATTTTACACCCTGTGAACTTGTGGAATTTGCAAATTTGTTGTTTCCCATATATATTCCTACATGAGTCACAGAGTCGCTCTCTGTTTCGCCGAAAAACACCAAATCTCCGGGCAAAAGCGCATGGCGAGGAATGTCCATCCCTTCAAGCCTGCTCTGCAAAACAGATGTTCTCGGCAAATCAATTCCGTATATTTCATAAACCTGCTTAACAAAACCCGAACAGTCTATGCCGTTTTTATCATTGCCGCCCCAAAGATACGGAACGCCCAAATATTCTTCAATGCGCTGTTCAAGTTCAACAGGGTATCTAAAATCGGCAGCCATATTTCTCCATTCGTTTTTTCCTTGAAAATAATGCTTTTTGCTTTCGTTTTTAGGCGCAGGCGCACACGAAAGCAACAGCATAAAGAAAAGCAACAATAAAACCACTACTGCTTCGCAGCCGGCATTTTAGACACAAGCGACAAATTCACATTCACGCCTTCCACCTGGAAATGCGGAACAACGGAAAGAGCAACCTTGAAAAATCCCGGATTGTCGGGGTTTTCAGTAACCGTCACCTGCCCGTAACTAAGCGGATGCGTAGCGGCAAGGTCTGGCCCTGGGTTTTCCATTTCCGTAACAAGGCCCTTAATCCAGTTGTTAAGCTCCGATTCCAAAACCGAAGCGCTCTTGCTTGCGCCAATGTTCTCACGCTGCAAAACTTTCAGGTAATGAGCAAGCCTTGCGGTTAAGAATATGTATGGCAAGCGAGCATTTACCCTTGAATTTGCCGTTGCCTGCGCATCATCGTATTCATCGGGTTTTTGCGTGGAATTAGCCGAGAAAAAGCAGGCGTAGTTGCGGTTTTTGTAAAAACTAAGCGGTATAAAGCCTTGCTTTGCGAACTCAAATTCACGGGTTTCCGGAATCAGAATCTCTGTTGGGATTTTTGCCTGGTTGCCTTTTCCCGAATTGAAGAAGTGTATGGGCAAATCCTCCACCTTGCCGCCGCTTTCCGGCCCTCTTATCTGAACGCACCAGCCGTTATCCTGGAAAGAACGCACCATGTTTGCCGCAAACGCAAACGCTGCGTTTCCCCACAGATACTTTTCATGCTCACCACCTATAACAGATTCCGTGTAGTTGAAACCCCTCGAATTTTTGCTTTCGCCGTAAGGGTTTCTAAGCAAAAATCTGGGCAAAACCAAGCCTATGTAGCGAGAGTCGTCTGTTTTGCGAAAGCCGTGCCATTTTGCGTATTCCGCACGCTCCATATAGTTTTCCAAATCGTCTATCTTGGGCAAATCTCCAACATCGTTCTTGCCGAAAAACTTGGAGCCAACGGAGCCTACAAACAAACAGTGCGAAGCTGCGGAAACAGAAGATATATTTTTCAAAATATCAATATCATCTGCGGAGCTGTTGAACTCGTAGTTCGCTATAATGGCGGCATAAGGCTCGCCACCCGGAGTATCGTATTCATCGCTGTAAATGTGGCGGTAAAGGCCGCTCTGAATCACTTCCGGCGAATCCTCAAAATCGTATTTCAAAGATTCTTTATCGGCGTTTATCAATTCTATTTTCACATTTCTCCTGAAATCGCTTCTCTGAACAAGAAATTGCAAACCACGCCAGGCAGATTCCATTTTCTGAAACTCTGCGCTGTGCATAATGGCATCCAACTGTTCGCTCACAATTTTATCTATCCACGCAACCAGCGAGTCTATATATGCTCTATCTATTTTCTCCACGCTTGCAGAACAGTCTATTGCGCTTTGCACAAATGCCATTATGCCAGAACTCACTCTCTCGCTTGCGCTGAACTTTTGAAGCGAAGCGGAGTCGCAGAACTCTGAAATGTCCACAAACTTAGGTGGTAAATCGAGTTTCACAGTTTCATAAATTGAAGATAATTGTTCCATAGCTCCTCCTTAGTTTTCACTCATTGCAGATGGAATTTGCTTAAGCTCTTCCAAAACAAGTTTTGCGGAATTTTTGTCTTTCAGAACGGCTTCCATTTTTTTTCGAAACTCTCTGTTATCCAATAAATTAGAACCCAAGTCTTTGATTAAATTGCGAACTGCCATCAAGCGGTTCAAGTCCGGCACTTGCTTCACAATCTCCATTGGCTCAAAAGATTTCATGCTGTTGAATTTTAATTCTATGGGCATTTCCGAGCCGTCTTTTTTCAGGCGGTTTTCCACTCTGGTAGTAAACCCTATATCCATGGACTGCATAACTCCATCGAAGTTATCCTTGTTCACATTTATTTTTTCCCGCTCCATAAGGCGAGACTCGTCGCCATCCATTTTAAAATCGCCCAGAACAAGCAACTTTAAGGGAAGTTCCATTTTTTTCTGCGCTCCTCCGTTATCCACGCTCAACTGAATGTTTATGCGTGCCGGTGGAATTTCGTTTTGATAGCTGTTAGCCATTTTATCCTCCTATAGGTTTTTTGATAAAGAAAAATTTTCAATCAATTTCGGTTCTAATCGTAGCTTAAACCAATCATACGGTTTTATCGTATTTTTCGGCAAATGCCATTGAACGGATAGTCCAACATCCACCATATAACTCTTGTCGGTAAACGAAAACATTTGCCTGTCTTTTATTTTAAGCAAGCTCCATTCTCCGCTTATGTTTTCTCTAAAAACATTGCCTGCGGTTTTTGCCTCTATCTCTATGCCGAGTGCGTTTGCTTTTGGAAATGTCGTTTCTATTGTTTTGCTTTTGCCCTGCTCTATATCAACATATTGGCTATCGAGTCCAACCCGAACAAATGCCTGCCTTGGGGCATTGACTGTTATGCTCACAGGAATGTCGCTCCAACTGCTTTCTTTCAAGCGTGAAAGCGCAGAGAGAGCCTGCGCACTGAATTTTATTCTTTCATCGGAGATGGTATCTATTATATCTATGAATTTGAGAAACTCTCCTTCCTTGCCGAAGTAGTTGTTTATTTCAACGACTGATGGAATTTTACCTTCCTTAAAAGGGAACTTTTCAAAAATTTGCTTTTGATATTGAAGTTCTAAATTTCTAACATATTTATCGAATTCAAGACTGTCTGCAATTCTAATGCTGTCTTGCACAACTCTAATGCTATCCTCTGCCGCTCTTATGCTATCCAGCTTGCTTTTTTGCAGCATAAACATTGCTTCAGCTTTGATTTCCTCTTTGTGCTTGCTTATAACAGAAAAAACAGCGAATAAAATTGTAAATACAAACATTGCAATAAGTGAAATAATAAACGCTCTCTTAGCCAAACTGTATGCGAGAGGCTTTTCGCTTTTCATAAACGGGAAAAACGGCAGTGAGTAAAAACATTCTGTTTTTTTGAATTCTTCCAATTTCCGCAATAAAGAAAGAATGTTTTTGCAAGCGGCTTGGTCAAGGAAATGTTTGTGCAAATAGTGATGCAGGTGGCAGGAGTTGAATTCGTAATTTTTATCCAGCGTTTGCGTGAATTCTTGAATTTCCAAATCTGCTACGGAGTAAACAGGTGTTTTGCATTTTTGTTTTGAGAATAGTTTTTGCAGAGATTCGCTTTGGCTTTCAATAGAATCTTGCTCGGCGTGCAATGGATTTATTAATATAATTCCGTCTATATAAGGCAGTTCATCTATGTTCTTCATATCGGAATATATATATTTATAGCCTTTTGGCGGCTCCTGTTTTTTTGCCGCTTCTCTGCATTTGCTTTCGAGCATACCGGTTATTAAAATATTTTTTGTGCCGCGCCTGAATGAAAGCGCATATTTGTTCTTGGTTGCAGGCTTGTAGTTTGTCTGTTCTGTGGGCATTTCTGTTTTGGAAATTGCGTTTTTAATAATCTGCTTCAATTCTGCGGTTTCGCCCATTCTGAACTTGCCCATAAAGCCAAACAATATGCACTTTGCATAAAGCTCCAGCAGAGCGAGAGCGCTTTTGTTTTGGTGAAAACTCTCTATTTTTTCAAAGAAATGCCTTCCGGCCTCTGCGTCTTCAAATTCGCTAAGAACAAGAGAATATGAGAACCATTGCGAAGATATTATGGTATTTGTGTAAATATATTCGTCTATCCAAGCGCACAGAGCGTATTTTGCGTTTTCTATTTCTCCTGCAGTGTATCCGTAGCTCACACATTCATTGCAAAACTCACGCATTTTCTCCAAGAGGGCGTTTCTCGTTTCTTCTGCTGAAATTTCTTTATCGCACGGCAGCAAGAGCACCGAGCAAAAAATACTCTCCGACATTTCAATTAAAGACTTTAGCATGCTTATTATTAAAGCAAAATCTGTGCCAAGGGAAAAACACCGTTTTTGAGCAAATTTCGCCGTTTTTTAGTGTCCAAAAAGGTGTCTAGACAGTGTCTAGACACCTTTTTGGACAGTTTTTTTATGCCCTTTTAGGCACGGAAATTTTTTCTATATTCACTTCCGTGTTATTGAGGGTTTTATTTATTCTTTTAGGGGTTTCGCCGTTTTTGAATGCCAACGAGCTTTACGGGCAGGCTTCGCTTAAATCATTGCAAGGAGTTGAAATCTTTGTGCATTGCGCAGGAGATTCTGACATTGAAAAAATGGAACACGAAATAAAAAAACGAATAAAAGCAAGGCTTGAATATGCCAGAATACCAATAATTGCCTACAACACGCTAAACAATGCCGGCGGTGAAATGTCACCTAGAGGCGGAGCGCTTAAATTCTTGATTACAGGCTTTAAAAAACAAGAAGGCGATTATTTTATTTACGCCACTTTGCAATTGCACCAAAGAGCATACTTAGCTGTTAGCCACGCATATATGGACAGCCCAACTTGGGACAAATGGAAAAGCGGCGTTTTTAATGAAAAAGAAATTTTTTTAGAAGTAGAAGACATGGCGAGGGAGTTTACAAATGATTTTATTTCGGCAAATGGTTTCTAGTAAGTTTAAACTTGGAGTTTTCTATATTATTTTTCACAACCAAAAGAGGATTTTTTTATGATTAACCTGAAAGGCAAAACGGCTATTATAACAGGGGCAACCAGAGGCATAGGTCTTGAAATTTCAAAAGTGCTGGCAGAAAACGGAGCCAACGTGGCAATCTTGGACCTTCAGCTCGGCGATGAGTCTTCAATAAAAGAAGTAGAAGCTCTCGGAGTAACCTGCAAAGGCTACGAATGCGATGTTTCCAAACCGGAAGCAGTAGAAGAAACTTTTAAGCAAATTTTAGCGGATTTCGGCAAAGTGGATATTCTGGTAAACAATGCGGGTATAACCAGAGACAACCTGATTATCCGCATGAAACAGGAAGATTTCGATGCTGTTATGAGTGTCAATCTGCGTTCGGCATTTATTTGCACAAAAGCCATAAGCTCTCATTTAATGCGTAACCGTTCGGGTCGCATAATAAACATGGCCTCAATAAACGGTATTCGATGCCAAGCAGGGCAAGCTAATTATGCAGCCTCTAAAGCCGGCATAATAGGCCTGACAAAATCAAACGCAATGGAATTTGCCGCACGTGGAGTAACGGTTAATGCCATAGCCCCAGGCTTTATTAAAACCGCAATGACAGAAAAATTGGCTCCCGAAACCATAGCCAAATATAAAGAAGCTATTCCATTAAAAGATTTAGGAATGCCAAGAGACGTGGCTAATGCCGTAGCTTTCCTCGCCTCAGACGCTGCCGGTTACATAACCGGGCAGGTACTCGGTGTAGACGGCGGGCTTGGAGCATAGAATTTTCTATATTAACAATAAACTATCACTTCATCAAGGAGAATAAAATGGCCAACGAAGAAATTGCCAATAGAGTTAAAAAAGTTATCCTCGACAAATTAGATGTCAAGGAAGAACAAATTGTGGACGGAGCTTCCTTTACTGCAGATTTAGGAGCAGATTCTTTGGATCGTACCGAACTTGTAATGGGTTTGGAAGACGAGTTCAAAATTGAAATCCCAGATACGGTTTCGGAGAAATTCCAAACTGTAGGCGATGTAATAAAGTTCTTGTCTGAGAAGCAATAATGCGCAAATTGGAGCAAATCTTAGATTGCTCCTTTGAAAGTAAAGGCTTGTTAAAACAAGCCTTTACTCATAGCTCCTGTAAACTTGAATTATCTCTATCCGATTGTGAAACCTATGAACGCCTCGAATTCCTAGGCGATTCTGTTGTTAATTTCCTAACAACGGAGTTTTTATTTTTAAAATATAATAACGAACCGGAAGGCCAAATGGCCAAAAAAAAATCTGCATTGGTTAGCCGAGCCTCGCTTGCACAGGCGGCTCGTCATTTGAATTTGTCTTTTTATTTAAAGTGCGCAGAAGGAGTGGATAAAGATAATCCGGCACTTTTAGCAGACGTTTTTGAAGCACTCATAGGAGCGGCTTATTTGGAAAAAGGCATTGATAAATGCAGAGAAATAGTTTCAAAATTCTTGTTCTCAAAAGAGTCTGAAATTTTGAAAAGCGATATTTTTCAAAACCCGAAAACTCTATTGAACGAAAAAACACAGGAACTTGCACTTGGAGTTCCGATATATGAACTTTTGGAAGAATGGGGAGAAATTCACAAGCGTCAGTTTAAGATAGCAGTTAGCGCAGGTGGCAAGCACTTGGGCATTGGCACTGGTTTTTCAAAAAAAGAAGCCGAACAAAATGCGGCAAAAAATGCATTGGCTTCACCAAGTCAGCGAAAATCCAATGCCGGCCAAAAGCACAGAAAGCCCAATTAACCCGGCGCCAACGCCCGTTTTAAAATCCCCGTCTTTAACCGCTTTTCTATTTTCATCTACTTTTGCCTGAAAGTTTTGCCCACCGAAAAAAGGCATTCTTTCGAGATCGTTTTTTAAAGAGCGTGCGTTATCGTAATTATCCATGCCGAGTTTGCAAAGAAAAATACCCGATACCAGAGGCCCTATGCTGCCACCCATAAGCCCAATACCAACATTCCTGCGGTTCTGCTTTTTAACCAGCAAGCTTAACTCGGTTGGCTGTTCGGAATTTAACGCTGTTAAATGCACAACATGAATTTGTCTTTCAACAGCATCAATATTAATGTTTACCAACGTATCATTGTAACCCTCACGGAAAATTCTAACCGGAACATCTCCGGGCAATCCACGCATTTTATATGGAGTTTTGCCAATGGGTTTTGTTTTCACATCTAAAGCTCCTTCAGGGAAAATCAGTGCTTTTTCAGGCAAAGATCGAATTTCGGTTTCTGCCAGCGAGCGCTTCAACTCCAAAAAAACTTTTGTTGTGTCCGTGCCCAATTTAACCGTTCTTTTTGCCGCCCACAAATTTTCGCCGGAATCCCAGTAGGCGGCTATTTGTGCATACGAATTGCTGGTTGCCGAAAAAGCGCATGGCGAAAGGCAAATAGATTCTCCGTTCAGCATAACAACAACATCTTCGGGGTTTGTTTCAACTTTTATCACTGCATAAGCATCTTTTTTTTCATGCTCGGTTTCAAAGTTTTTTCCGATTATTCCCGAAAACATTTTGAGTAAAATTCCACTTCCTAGAGTCTGAGCCCAAGCAAGCGGAACAGTGCCTTGAACAGATGTTTGCGGGGTTGTGTTCCCGGCAAGCCAGTCTATATGGAATCTTATGCTTATTGAATCTTTGCCGCTTTTTTTCAAACGCCCTCTGAACAAACCTTGCGCTCCGGCCGCACGTGCCTTGGATATGGCGCATTCCACATTTTCGCATTCGGAAAAATATTCCCGATCAACTTCTATCGGGTCCAAATTAGATTCTTTCAAAATTTGCTTGAGCGAATTTTTCCACAAATCTGTGATGTTGTTGTCTATATCGGATTCCATCGGGAGCATTAAAAGCGGAGCTGCAAGCGTTTGGCAAAATGCAATTGCCAAAAAAAGAAGAAAGTTTTTCATTCCGACTGTTCTTCCGATTGTTTAATTTCTATTGTTATATCTCTGTATAATGTATCGTTCATATAATCTATTGCATAAAACTTGATATGATAAATTCCTGCTTCTTCAAACGTATATTCAGGATATTGCTGGCTCGAAAAAATAGAACCGGGAGGACTTATTACCCAAGAATAAGATCTTACGCAATAGATTTTAGCATCAGTTTCATCATAGCAAGTCATATTTAATTCTGCTCCAAACTTAACTTTTACAGAATCATTATCATTAAGTAAAACTTCACCCTCATGTTTCAGTACCATGTCTTCGTTTTCATCTATCTGATAAAAACCGGCATTAATAGATATGCGTGGCATTGAATCTTTGTAAACAACATTTTCGGAACATGAAACATAAAGGAGGCCTATGATAATCGAGGCTATTAAAGCTATGATAATCTGCACTACCCAAAGAATGCGTGAAATTTTATAGGCTTTTTGCCTTTTCACACTCCAAACAGGCAATTCTTCTTCGTCTTCTTGTTCTCTATTAAACATTATGCTTTTTTCTTCGGTTTCGGTTTATCGTCTTTTTCTTTATCATCTTTTTCCAAATCAAAAAAATCCGGGGTTAAAAGGCCGCTTTTGCAGAACACCATCGCACGCTCAACGGCGTTTTCCAGCTGGCGTATGTTTCCGGGCCATTTTTGCATTTTCAGTATGTCAAGAGTTTCATCGCTTGCGTCTTCAATTGCATAGCCGTTTTCTTCGTTGAACTTGTTTATGAAATACCTAACCAAATATGGAATGTCTTCTGCTCTTTCTCTTAAAGGATAAACGTGCACAGGCACAACGCTCAAGCGGTAATATAAATCTTCTCTGAAATTCCCTTTTTCCGATTCAAGTTTCAAGTCTCTGTTTGTTGTGCATATTATTCGCACATCCACTTTTATTTCGCTGTCTCCGCCAACTCTGGTAACAACTCGCTCTTGTAGCACTCTAAGCAGCTTGCTTTGCATGGCAAGCGGCATTTCGCCTATTTCGTCCAGCAAAAGGGTGCCTCCGTCTGCAAGCTCGAATTTGCCGAGCCTGGTTTTCATAGCCCCTGTGAAAGAACCCTTTTCGTGCCCAAAGAGTTCGCTTTCAATTAAGGATTCCGGAAGCGCAGCGCAATTGATTTTCACAAAAGGCCCTCCGGCTCTGAGGCTTTGGTAGTGCACAGCGCGAGCCAGAACTTCTTTTCCAACGCCGGATTCGCCCGTTATTAAAACAGAGGCGTTTGTTGGCGCAACGGTTTCAACAAATTTACTCAACTCCTGATATTTTTCGCCTTGGCCTATAAAGCTTTTTTCGCACAGTTTTTTTCTTAGAGCGGAATTTTCCATTCTAAACCGATACTTTTCAAGCACCATGTTAACTGCGTGCTCTAAAATTTCCGAATGTTCCAAGTTGGCTTTCACTATAAAGTGGTCTGCGCCGTTTTGCAATGCTTCTACGGCTGTTTCGATTGAGCCAAAAGCTGTCATCATAAGGAAGGGCTGGGATGGCCTGTCTTTTTTTATGGCTTTCAGCAAGTCCATGCCTGTCATGCCGGGCATTTTGTAATCTGAAATAACCAAATCAGGGTTTATAACGGAGATTTGCTCAAGGGCAATTTGCGGATTAGCCGCAACCGAGCACCTGTGGCCGCTCAATTCAAGCGTGTCTGCCACCATATCGCGCATTATCTCTTCATCATCTACAACCAAAATCTTTGCCATTGAGTGTAAATGTAGAAAAAAATTGCCGTGCCGATAGGCACGAAGTAGGCAATTTTTTAACGGCCTTTTGTCAGAATCAGAATTACCAGCTTGCGGCTGAAAACCCTACTAGCCACTGACCACTAGCCACTAGCTCAGAGAGTTAATCTGCGTTTACTATATTCATAAGCTATGCTAAATTTATCAAAGAAATGGGTTTTAATCACGGGCGCAGCTCGTGGAATTGGCAAGCAAATGGCTTATACCTTTGCAGAGCGTAAAGCAAATTTAATTTTGCACAGCCGCAATCTTGAACACACAAAGGCTCTCGAAGCGGAGCTTAAGGCAAAAGGTGTTGAGGTTTTTTCCATAGCTGCCGAACTAAGTGATGGCAAGGCAAGAGAAAAGTTTTTGGCAGAACTCGATTCCAAAAATCTGCAAATAGACATTGTTTGCAACAATGCCGGTTTGCAAACGCCCTACAGAGTGGATTACTGGGAAGTGCATGAAGCAGATTATCTGTTAAGCTACCAAGTAAACGCAATAGCGCCTATTCAAATAAGCAATCACTTTTTGCCGAAAATGCTGAAATCCGGTTTTGGCAGAGTTATTTGCACCACCAGCGGCATAGCCGGCGAGCCTGAGCAAATGGCTTATGCCGGAGCAAAAGCTGCGCTTGATAAGTATGTTAGAGATCTTTCGCCAAAATTAAAAGGCACAGATGTTACGTTGAACCTGCTAGACCCAGGATGGCTCCGCACAGATTTGGGCGGCCCAAATGCGCCAAACGCTGTGGAGTCGGTTATTCCCGGCGCAGTGGCTGCCGCATTTGCAAGCAACAAGGTAAACGGCAAGTGGATTGGCGCACAAGATTTTGCAGGCTTAACGCTGGAAAAAGCAGTGGAGAAGCTGGAAGGCTAAAACTCATCCGGGTCAAATAAAAACCATTTTAGCTCACCACCATTTAAAATGCTAGGGTTAGTTGTCCTTGTAAGCGTAAGGGTTCTTTCATTGTTTATGATGCTGTACCTGTCATTTTCATAGAATAAATTCCAGCCTCTTTTCCATTCTAAATCATATACGAATATAACATTTTGGTTTGGAAAAAGATCGTAAGAGTCTTTATCTTCCATATCTTCTGCGCTATAGACATAATAAGCTAACGATATATCATCTAGGTTATGGAATGAGACCATCATCAATTGTCCAATGACTTTATCAGTGTTATCATAAAGCATCAATTCAAAAAGCGAATGCATATTGTCATCGATTAGATATGTTGGAGTGCGCAGTTCCAGATTTATTTTTCCATTAGTTATTGTTCCAACATTTGAAATATCCATTATTGTAAGTTCATCATTATCATTATACTCTCTAACAATATTTTTTAATACACCATTTCCGGTAAAAGGAGCTGCGGAATTATAAGCATTACTTATGCAAACTTCGTATTCTTTATCGCATTGTTGTTTTGTTGGCCCAATATATACCTGTGGATTTATACCAGCTGTGCTGCTTCCAGAAGAGACACCGCCATTATCTGAGCCAGAAGAAAAACCGTTGTTTCCCGTATTTGATGAGATGCCGCCATGCCCGGAGCTTGAATATTCGTCAGAATTTGAGCTATTAGGTGAGTTGTCGGAGCAGGCAAAAAATGCCAAAGCTATGGTGCAGGCAAGCACTGCTAATGAAAAACGGCTGAGTTTCATAAAAAGTCCTCAATTTAATTCTAGGGATAAAATAGAAAAAATTTTCTATATTTATTATATTACCCTTAAAGGAGGTGCAGTTATGCCTATAATGTCATGGTCCGACGAACTAAGCATGAACATTGAATTGTTTGATAACGAGCATAAAAAACTCGTTGATCTTCTCAATAAGTTATTTGACGCTATGTCTAAAGGAGAAGGGCATAATACTTTAGATGCCATGCTTATTGAGCTTGCAAATTATACTGCAAATCATTTCAAGCACGAAGAAGAAGCTATGCAAAAATATAACTTCCCTGGTCTACTCGCTCACAAGAGAGAGCATGAAGACTTTATAGCCAAAGTAATGGATACTAAGCAGAAGTACGAAGAAGGTGCTATTATGCTAACTCTGCCACTATTTGAATTTTTAAAATCATGGGTGCATAACCATATTTCAAAATCGGATCTCAGTTACTCAGGTTTTTTAATCAAAGCCGGCATGAAGTAGATTTTCTATTTTCTTCCAATGCCACAAATAACACTAACTCTGCCAGATAACTCAGAAAAGGCAGTTGAATGCGGAATAAGCGGCCTGGAAATTGCGAAAAGCATTTCGGAAGGGCTTGCTCGCAAAGCTATTGCCGTTAAGCTCGGCGAAAAAATTCTGGACTTGAACCGCCCCTTAACCGAAAGCGGTAAGTTCCGCATAATAACCGCATCCAACGAAGATGCAGATTCCCTGTTCGTTTTGCGGCACTCGTGCGCACACGTGCTCGCAGAAGCTATTTGTGCGCTTTACCCAGGCACAAGGCTCGCTTATGGCCCTCCCGTAGAAGACGGCTTTTACTACGACCTTGCAACCCCAACCCCAATAACCCACGCAGATTTTGAACGCATTGAGAAAAAGATGGCGGAAATTATAAAAGAAGACCGCCCATTCACACGCATTGAAGTTTCGCTTGAAGAAGCCCTTAAACGCACCGAAGGCGATAAATACAAAAGAGACAATGTTGATAGAGCCGTTGCTCGTGGCGATAAAGTTTTCAGTTTTTATGTAACCGGAACTTCGACAGGCTCAGCCTCCGACGGATGGGAAGATTTATGCGCAGGCCCGCACGTTCCAAGCACAGGTAAATTAAAAGCATTCAAAGTGCAAACTCTTGCGGGCGCATACTGGCACGGTGACCAGAACAGCGACCAGCTCACCAGAGTTTACGGAACTTGCTACGCAGACAAAGCAGGCTTGGAATCTTACCTGAAATTTTTGGAAGAAGCGAAAAAAAGAGACCATCGCCGCATTGGGCAGGAGATGGATTTATACCACATAGAAGACCACAGTCCGGGCATGGTGTTTTGGCACCCACACGGAACGATTTTGGTGAATGTTCTGAAAGATTTTGTTCGCAAAGAAATAACAAAGCGTGGCTACAAAGAGGTTATAACCCCGGAAATAGTGGATAAATCGCTATGGATAAAAAGCGGCCACGCAGATAAATACGATTCCAATATGTTCAAAACCTTGGCCGGCGATCGAGACATGGCAGTTAAGCCTATGAACTGCCCGTGCCATATTGAAATTTTCAATCAGGGTTTAAAGAGCTGGCGTGATTTGCCTTTGCGCCTTGCGGAGTTTGGAAAATGCCATCGCAACGAACCTGCCGGCACAATGCACGGCTTAATGAGGGTTCGAGGCTTTGTTCAAGACGATGCGCATATTTTTTGCACAGAAGAACAAATTGCCGAAGAAGTTAGCGATTTTTGTTCTTTGGTAAAAGACCTTTACAAGGTTTTCGGTTTTGAAAAGATAACCGTTAAGTTCAGCACTCGCCCCGAAACACGTGTTGGCTCGGATGAGCTTTGGGACAAAGCGGAGCACGCTTTGGAAGAAGCCACAAAGTTAGCAGGTTTGGAATACAAGCTGAATCCGGGCGAAGGCGCATTCTATGGGCCAAAACTTGAGTTTGTGCTGAAAGATTCTCTGGGTCGGGATTGGCAGTGCGGAACAATTCAGGTGGATTTCAATATGCCTGCTCGTCTTGGCGCAGAATACGTTGGCAAAGACAATCAAAAGCACATTCCTGTTATGCTGCACCGAGCTGCTTTAGGCTCAATCGAGCGCTTTATAGGTATTTTAACCGAAGAATTTGCCGGAGATTTCCCATTCTGGCTTGCACCCGTTCAGGCTCGTGTTTTGCCTGTTTCAGAAAAATTCGGCGAATATGCCGAGTCCGTGCGCAAATCTTTAGAGGCTGCGAACATAAGAGCCGAAATAGACAATTCTAATGAGAAAGTCGGCTATAAAATTCGCTTGGGTGAACTTGCGAAAATCCCGTATTTGCTTGTTGTTGGCGAAAAGGAAGCGGCAGATAACGCTGTTTCTGTTCGTAAACGGAAAGAAGGCGATTTGGGAAAGAAAAGCTTGGCAGAGTTTATAGATTTTGCTCTTGGATAGCAACAATAAAAAATATGGGCAATCGTAAGATTGCCCATATTTTATTTATACGGATGCTGTAGGAGCATCATCCTTTTCTTTCTTCTTCTCTTTCTTTTTCTTTTCAGTTGAATACAAGCCGGGTTTGTGCTTCTCTTTCCAATCGGCGGCATCGTCGCCGTGGTTTTTGAAGTAATCGGCAGTCGAGAGATAAACTGTGCGTTGATTGTGGTTTAATTCCGTTACAACAGCAGGGATATCTTCTCCGACTTTGAAAGCCTCGGCAGGCGTTTTGATGTAGTCTGTTCCGAGTTTGGAAACAGGCACAAGACCTTCAAAACCACGATTCAGCTCAACAACTGCGCCACGGTCAATAAGGCGAATTATTTTGCCTTTAACCTCTGCGCCTGTTGGGAAATCGCCTTCTGCGGAATCCCACGGATCGTCTTCGAGATGCTTCATCGAAAGAGAAATACGGCGGCGTTCGCTGTCAACGGCGAGCACAACACATTCAACCTTGTCGTTTTTCTTAATCATTTCGCTCGGATGCTCAATTTTCTTTGTCCAGCTCATATCGGACACGTGTATTAAGCCATCTACGCCTTCTTTGATTTCCACGAATGCGCCGAATGTAGCGATGGAACGAACCTCGCCCACAACACGTGCGCCAGGCAAAAGCTCGCTTTCTATGGATTCCCACGGGTCTGATTCAAGTTGTTTTACGCCCAGAGAAATGCGCTCGTTTTCTGCTTCGACTTTGAGCACAACAGCTTCAATATCTTGGCCGACTGTGAACAGTTTGTTCGGGTGCTGCAAATGTGCGCTCCAAGACATTTCGGAAACGTGAATTAAGCCTTCTAAGCCGCTTTCAAGTTCAACGAATGCGCCGTAATCGGTAACGGAAACAATTTTGCCCTTGACTTTTGTGCCTTCGGGGTAGCGATCTGCAACGTCTTTCCACGGATGCGGATGCAACTGTTTGATGCCAAGAGAAATGCGTTCTTTTTTGTCGTTGAAATCCAAAATAACAACTTCCACTTCCTGTCCGAGTTGCACAACTTCCTTGGGGTCGTTAATGCGTTTGTAGCTCATATCGGTTATGTGGAGCAAGCCGTCCACGCCGCCGAGGTCTATAAATGCGCCGAACTCGGTGATGTTTTTGACTATGCCTTTGCGAACCTGGTTCTTTTCCAAAGTATCCAGCACATTGCCTCTTTGCTTGTTGCGCTCTTCTTCGAGCACAACACGGCGGCTAACAACAATGTTTCTGCGGTCTTTGTTTATTTTAATTATCTTTAAATCAAATTCCTGGCCTATGATAATGTTTATATCCGGAATTTGGCGAAGATCTATTTGCGAACCGGGCAAGAAAGCCGGAATGCCCATTAAATCTACTTCCACACCGCCTTTTATGCGACGAGACAGAACTCCACGCACAATATCGCCTCTTTCGTAGGCTTCGTAAACCTGTTTCCATATACGCAGAAAATCTGCTTTTTGCTTTGAAAGAACAAGACGGCCATCGTCATTTTCGAATTTGTCTATATAGACTTCGATTTTAGAGCCTACTTCTATAAGCTCGCCTTCTTTGAATTCTTCACGAGGAATTATGCCTTCGGATTTTCCTTTGACATCCACAAAAACTTCCAGATCGTTGACCTGGCGAATTATGCCCTCTATAACGACATCTTCTTTGAAGTCTTTGAGAGTTTTGTTATAGACATTTATATCGGAATCCGATATTTCGATGCCTCTGTTTTCAGCTTCGGCATTCAAAATTTCGTTTAAGTCTTCTTGAGAGCCAGCTTTTAATTTTAGTTGTGACATTTTAACCTTTTGGGGTTGTGCTCAAAGAGTTGTTGCAACGCGCCACCTCGCCAACGCTTTGCAAAACTTTCTGAACCTGTTCTTGGATTGTTAAATTCGAGGTGTCTATTTCAATTGCATCTTTTGCTTTCGCAAGAGGGGCTATTTCTCTATTGGAATCCAATGAGTCTCTTTCCCTTAAATTTTTTTCCACGCTTTCCAGTGTTTCACAGCCGGACTTGCCTGCGCTTTGCAGTTCAAGGAGCCTTCTGGATGCGCGTGTTTTGTAATCTGCTGTTAAAAAGAATTTGCGCTTTGCGTTTGGGAACACAACTGTTCCTATATCGCGCCCATCTAAAACGCAGGGTTCTGCAGAAGCAATTTCTCTCTGCTGCGCAGTGAGAGCTTCTCTTATAGCCGGAATGGCACTGTATTTGCTAACCACGGCACTTATTTTAGGGTCTCTAATTTCGATTTCCCTATTCACGCCATTTATAAGGATTTGGTTATTTTTATCGAAAGACAGATTGAATTGAGAATTTTGAAAACTCTCAACTCTCAACTCTCCACTCTCAACTAAATAAGCAATCGCTCTATACATAGCACCCGTATCTAAATAAGTAAACCCAAGTTCTTTGGCTACCATTTTTGCAGTAGTGCTTTTTCCAGTGCCGCTGGGGCCATCTATGGCTATAATTGTTTGGGCAGAAGACATTTATTTAGGATAAACGCTAATCTTCTGGCGTTTTTTATCTACACGTTCAAATTTCACACAGCCTTCTATGAGAGCAAAGAGAGTGTGATCTACTCCTATGCCTACATTGTTGCCTTTGTGGAATTTTGTGCCACGCTGGCGAACCAAAATGTTGCCGGGAATCACGTGTTCGCCACCAAACTTTTTAACGCCTAAGCGTTTTGATTTTGAATCGCGACCATTGCGGACTGAACCTTGACCTTTCTTGTGTGCCATTGTCTATCCCTCCTTTGCGGCTGTTTTCTTAAGGAATTTCTTTTTGCGAACCGGACGTGGCTCTTTGCTTGCAGCTACATCTGCCGCAATTTTTTCTTTGCGGGTTAGAGGCTTGGCTTGCATTTTTTGCTTTGCCAAAGCGGCTATGCGAGCACGCTGGCGAACCGCTACCTGCGGGTCTATTTTAGCACTTTTGCCTGCGGCTTTGATTTCACTCACAAGCACCTCTGTGTAGCCCTGGCGATGCCCGCGCCTGCGCTCGTAACGAGTGCGGCGTTTCTTTTTAACGGAGAAAACTTTGTCGGCCTTGTCGTGGGACAGGATTTCTACCGTAACGGACGCATTTTCCAAGACAGGGGTGCCTACGCTTATGGATTCGCCATCGGCGAACAGCAATACGGACTTTAGCTCCAAAGAAGAACCCACTGCTGCCTCGGCAACGCTCGGAACCTTTAAGGTTTTTCCGATTTCGGCTCTATATTGGAAACCGCCTGTTTCAACTATTGAATACATTTTTGGTATCCTTTCTGGTTAATGGAAAGGTAAATATAGAAAAAATAGGTCTTTTTGTCAAGGTATTTTGTGCTTTTTTAAAGGAATTTTTCTATATTCCTACCTAAATGATGCATGTCATTATAGATGAGCTTTACCGAACTGCTCTTGCGGGTGGGCCTGTTATGATTCCGATAGTTTTGGTTGGAGCATTTGGCTTTTATTATCTCTATTGCGGGTTTTCCGGGACTATTCCTGCTCACAAAGCCGTGCACATGGCAGGCATTATGGCAAAAGTAGCACCGCTGTTTGGGTTGCTCGGCACAGTAACAGGCATGGTAAGAACGTTCAAGGTAATAACAACTTACGGCAACCAAAACCCGGTGCTAATGGCAGACGGCATTTCGGAGGCTCTAATAACAACGCAAAGCGGGCTTATTATAGCGTTTCCCTTGCTTTTGATAAATCAAAAACTTGCGGAGAAATATGAACTCTGATTTTGACTTTTTGGAACTCAAGCCCAAGCAAAGAAGGCAAGCCACCATAGACATTGCTCCGTTGATGGACATGGTGTTCATACTTCTAATATTCTTTATAGTGACAAGCACTTTTACGCGCGAAACAGGCGTTGAAGTTAGCAAGCCTCAAGCGCAGAGCGCAAGCCAGCTTGAAAAGGAAAACATTTTAATAGCCATAACCAGAGACGGCACAATTCACATAGACGAGCGGCAAGTTGACCTTGTGGCGTTAACAGACGTTCTGAAAGGAATTTTGGCAAAGAACCCTGACAGAGAAGCTGTTTTAATAGCAGATAGAGATGCCGTGACCGGAAAGCTTGTTTCCGTTATAGACGCCTGCACTGTGGCTGGAGTTAAGAAAGTTTCCATTGCCGCATTAAGCAAGTAATTTTCTATATTACAACCCATGCAATTACCAAAGTACAAAAAGAAAAAGCGGGTGAAGTTAAAAAAATGCCAGGAACCTGGCTGTGGGCGTGAATTTTGGGGACATCCTATAGCTAAGTATTGTGAACTTCACAGAGATATAAAGGCTAGGCAAAAACCTAAAAAACTTTTAGACAGCCTTGAAACTCGCAATATGTTTTTTAAGCATGGCTATAACGAGGTGTTAGAAGTTCCGTTTAAATGCTGTTTAGATGGATGCGAGAATACTTTTCCAATCAAAATTTTTCCGAAGCAGTTTATTTATCCTCGCTTTTGCTCAGAGCACAGGAATGATTTCAAAAGAAGCAATTATGTAAGGATGCTTAAAAGAAAGGCTAGTACCTAAACAAAACGCTGCCCCAGTTCATGCCGCCACCTATGGCTGACATGGCTACCAGCATTCCGGGTTTCAAACGGCCTTGCTGCTCTGCTTCGTAAAGTGCTATGGGAATAGACGCAGAAGACGTGTTTCCGTATTTGTGGACATTGACCATAACTTTTTCTTGCGGAATCCCCAGGCGCTTGCCAACGGATTGTATTATGCGAATGTTTGCTTGGTGAGGCACGAATAAATCTATATCTGTTGTGCTAAGGCCGGCATTTTTCAAAGCCTGCTGAGTTATTGCCCCAAGCTCGGAAACGGCGAGTTTATAAACTGCGGTTCCTTCCATTCTTAAAAAGGAAGCCTCTGCCCCAAGGGTGTTTAAATAAAGTATGTCTGCTTGAGTTCCATCGGCGGCAAGTGCTGCGCTTACAAAGCCCTTGTTGCTATCTTCGGTTGCAGACAATAGCATTGCTGCCGCTCCGTCGCCAAAAAGAATGCAGGTGTTGCGGTCGCTCCAGTCCATGATTCTGGAACAGATTTCTGCGCCTATAACCAGAATGTTTTTTGCCTGGCCGCTACGAATCATGAGAGAGGCTGTGTTAAGAGCCAAAGGAATGAAGCCGCAAGCAGCGGTTATGTCAAACGCAAATGCGCGACCGCAGCCAAGCTTGGCTTGTATGCTGCAGGCGAGAGCCGGAAACTGTTTATCCGGGCTCATGGTGCCGGCTATTATTCCGTCTATTTCGCTCGGTTGCAAACCGGCTTTTTCAATGGCATTCTTTGCAGCAAAATAACCTATGTCGGCGGTTAGCAAGCCGGCATCTTGAACTATGCGCCTTTCGGATATTCCTGTGTGGCTTTGTATCCACTCATCGTTTGTATCCAAATTCTTCAATTTTGCCAAGTCATCATTTTTGGCAATGAATTCCGGTAAATAAACCCCTACTGATTTTATTGCTGCATTCATGTTTTCCTCTATGCGGGCTGCTCTAAGTTGCAGAAGCCCCTTTTATTGCGGATAGCTTTGCTTCTATTTTTGCAGGGACTCCGGCTTTTGCAAATTTGCAGGCCGTGAACAGGGAATGCCGAATTGCTATGGAATCGGCTCTGCCGTGGGTTATTATTCCAACTCCGTTTAAGCCCAGCAGCAAGCCGCCGCCGTGGTTGCGATAATCCCATAGTCTGTTGAATTCCTTTGATTTTTCGGTGTTAACTTCGCCGAATGTTTCGCATGCAAGTTCGTAGAAACCTTCCATTATTTTTAAAATTACATTGCCTGCGTAACCAGGCGCAACGGCAACATCAGCGTGGCCTTTGATTAAGTCACGGCCTTCTATGTTGCCTATAAAGTTTAAAGGGGCTTGTTTTAGCAACTGGTGAGTTTCTTGTAAAACTTCTGTGCCTTTTTTTTCTTCTTCGCCCATATTCACCAAACCAACGGTTGGCTTTTCATAGCCCATAACGGCTTCGGCATAAACACTGCCGCAAAGCGCGAAATCTACCAGAACGGAGGGTTTTTCGTCAACATTGGCGCCGCAGTCCAAAAGGATTGCTTGGCGTTTTGCTGTTGGAACCGCACAAGCGATAGCAGGCCTTGCTATGCCGGCTGAACGCCCTAGAATCATTAAACATGAGGCCATCATTGCGCCGGAATTTCCTGCGCTCACGCTTGCTTGAACAAGCCCTTGCTTTTGCAGGGCAACGCAGGTTACCAAGCCGGATTTTGGTTTTGTTTTTAGAACCTGAGCCGGAGACTCGTCCATTGCAACGCTGTCAGGAGCGTCTATAATGGTGATGTTGCTGCCGGAATAATTATTCTTTTTCAGTTCATCTTCTACAACGGCCTTAGGGCCGCAAAGCAAAATCTCAAAGTCGCATTCAGCATCGTTTGCTGCTAAAACCGCACCTTTAACGACTTGTTCCGGGGCGTTATCGCCACCCATTGCGTCTAGAGCAACCTTAATGTTATGCACTTTCTTTTACCTTTAAGCGCTGAACACCGTTGTAATAGCCACAGGACTCGCAAACTCTGTGTGGGCGTTTGGCGGCACCACACTGTTCGCATTTTGCCAGAGCCGGAACGTCTAACTTGTAAGAGTTATGACGACGCTTATCGCGACGAGCCGTTGAGGTCTTTCTTTTAGGAACTGCCATAATATGTTCTCCTTATAAAACTTGTTCAGGTTTCCCCGTTAAAATCTTCTTTCACCGGAATCATAGGCTCTTGGAGTATAACCAACTGCCGCACGGTTTCGGTTAAATCAACTTCGTTTTGGTTGGCGGGAACTTTGATTGTAAAAACATCGCTGTCTCCGTCATCCTCTTTCTGTTGCGTTAAACCCGCCTCTGCCAGAACCAGAGCCTCTACCTCTACTTCAAAAGGCCGCTCAAAAGATTCCAACGTGCGTGCACACGCAAATTCTTGCTGTCCGCTGACAATTCCCTTAATGGTGAAGCCGCCATTTCCTTTATTGACGGCAAAATTGCAGCATAAACGGCCTTTTAAGCGCAATTCCTTAAACAAAACCGGTTCATCATTTTCCAAAAACGATAAACTTTGTTCAAGCGCACTATTAACGAGTCGTATTCGCAACGGCTTAAATATAGAAAAAAAAAAGGGGGTTGTCAACCCTTTTTTACTTCCCAGTACTTTTCCAGAACACTATCTAAAAGCTTTTGCTGTAATTTTTCGCAAATTGGATAGCATGCGGGCTTTACTTCTCCGCATAATCTAGTGTATGAAGGGTACAGCAGATAGTATTCTCGACCGCCGTCTATTAGCTCAACCCCGCTGATTTTGAATAAATGGTTAAAAGTTATAGCTACAAAAGCCTTAGCTTTACAAGTTTTATCTTTGTTCAGCTTAACTTTGATTTCTGTAAATTCCAGTTCTTGCATATTGCACCTGCTTCAAATATGCGCACAAATATAGCATTTTTTTAAAGTTTTGTCAAGGTTTTGTCAATAAAAATGTTGTTTTTTGAGGTGAGATGGTGACTTTTTCTATAGTAAATACTGAAAAAGTCGTTATGCTAGTGGTAAGTGGTTAGTAGCTAGTGGTTACCAGAAATAAAATCGGCGATCTTGAGGGAATTTAAGCGTTTTTCCCACTAGCCATTCACTACTAGCCACTAGCCCAGAGAGTTAATCAGCGTTTACTATATTTATTGTAATGAAATACCCATATAACATCTGTGAAGATTTTGAAGGAATAGGAATATGAAAACGTCAACCATTGCCTTTATAGACTCCGAAATCAGCCTAGGAACTGAAAAAACATTAGACTTAGGGGCTATTTTAGACAATGGAGCTACATTTCACGAAAAGTCTCTGCCAAACTTTATAAAATTTATAGAAAAAGCTGATTTTATTTGCGGACACAACATACTGAACCACGATTTGAAATACATAAAGATAAACAACAAACAATTTATAGACACTCTGTTTTGGAGTCCACTTTTGTTTCCTAAAAGGCCTTATCACAAATTATTAAAAGATGATAAACTGTTAAAAGATGAATTAAACAATCCTGTGAGCGATGCAATAAAAACAAAAGATTTGCTCAATGAAGAACTTGCCGCTTTTGAAAATTTAAGCAAAGACTTGAAAAGCATTTTTTATTATCTCTTGCACGGCAAGCCTGAGTTTGAAGGTTTATTCAAGTATTTGGAAATAAAAGATGAAATTTCAGAAGATATTATAATTCAAAAAATCAGTGATTTGGAAATATGCAGAAACGCTTCCTTAAGCGAATTCATTAAAGAATGTCCTATTGAGCTTGCATATTCTTTGGCCTTGATAAACACCGATGATTTTTACTCCATAACACCGCCTTGGATTTTGAAAAACTTTCCAAAAACTCAAACGGTAATGAAGAAATTGCGAAACACTCCATGCAAAGAAATGTGTGAATACTGTTTGCAAAAATTAGATGTGAAAACCGGTTTGAAACACTTTTTCGGTTTTGATAATTTCAGAAACTACGCAAACGAACCATTGCAAGAAAAAGCAGCAGACTTGGCAATTAAAGGAAAATCTATTTTAGTGCTGTTTCCTACAGGTGGTGGAAAATCCATAGCTTTTCAGTTGCCTGCGCTTATGAGCGGCGAAAACGAGAAGGGATTGACCGTTGTGATTAGCCCGCTACAAAGCTTGATGAAAGACCAGGTTGATAATTTGGAGCGTGATGGAAAAACAAGCGCAGTTACCATAAACGGGCTTTTAGACCCTATTGAAAGGGCAGATGTGATAAAAAGAGTTAGCGAAGGTTCTGCTCACTTGCTCTATATTGCTCCGGAATCTCTTCGCTCCAATACAATAGAAAAATTGCTTTTGCAAAGAAATATTGTTCGCTTTGTTATAGATGAAGCGCATTGTTTTTCTGCTTGGGGGCAGGATTTTAGGCCGGATTACTTGTATATCGCGGATTTTATCAAAAAATTGCAAAAGGCGAAGAATTGCGAAAACATTCCGGTTTCCTGTTTTACCGCAACAGCAAAGCAAAATGTTATAGAAGATATATGCGCATATTTTAATGAAAAGCTAAACATTGATTTGGAAATAATAAAAGCAAAAAGCAGCCGAGAAAACTTAACTTATAAGATTATTGAAGGAGAAGCAGAAAACAAATATACAGCTTTAAGAAACATTATAAAAGATAAAGAATGCCCAAGCATTGTTTATGTTTCCAGAACAAAAACAGCAGAAGAATTGGCGGCAAGGTTATGCAAGGATGAATTTAACGCAAAAGTGTTTCACGGAAAACTCGACAAAGATATTAAGATTCAAAATCAAAATAAATTTATGCAAGGCTCAGTGCAAATTATGGTGGCTACAAGCGCATTTGGAATGGGCGTTGATAAAAAAGATGTCGGTTTGGTTGTGCATTACGACATTTCGGATTCCTTGGAAAATTATTTGCAGGAAGCGGGCCGTGCCGGCAGAGATGAAAATATAAACGCTGATTGTTATGTTCTTTTTGACGAAAGCGATTTGGACAAGCATTTTCTAATGTTAAATCAAACGAAATTAAACAGGGAAGAGATAAATCAAATTTGGCGAGCCATAAAATCATTCACAAACAGCAGAAGGAAATTACAAAAATCTGCTTTGGAAATAGCAAGAAGTGCCGGCTGGGACGATTCTTCAGACAATACCGGAACTTTAGAGACAAGGGTTATCTCGGCTGTGAATGCTTTGGAGCAATCGGGTTATGTTAAAAGAGAAAATAATTCTCCGAAGGTTTTTGCAGACAGCATTATGGTAAAAACAATGCAGGAAGTTTCTCAAAAAATAGACAAGTCCAGAAAATTTACAAATGACAAGCAAAAAGAAACCGCAAAAAGAATAATGAGTTCTTTATTCACTAGTAAATCAATGCAAAAAACAAAGAAAAACGCAGATGAGAGAATAGACTACATCGCAGATATTTTAGGGTTGAAAATAGAAGACGTTATAGAAACAGTGACTGTTTTGCGAGATGAAAAAATTTTAGATGACGCAAAAGACATTGTAGTTTTTGTGGACGACAAAAAAGCAGAAAAAACTCTGAACGAATTTGTTAAATTGGAAAAATTTCTGATAAACCAGATTAATCGCCAAGAAAAAGTTTTGCATATAAAAGAATTAAATGAACAGGCAAAATCAAGCGTGGTAAAAATTAAAACGCTCTTGAATTTTTTGACTATTTCCAATTTGATAAAAAGACATGTTTCCGGCAATAGAATAAGCATAAGTGCCGTAAAAGATAAGCACGACTTGGAAAAAGATTTAAATAACAGATTTTCTATTTCCAGTTTCATACTTAGATTTCTGGACACAATAAAAAAAGATGATGTTGCAAATTTTTCCGTGCTTGAGCTTAGAAATGCCTTTAATGCGAAAAATTCTATTTCCCAAACAAAAGCAAGCATTAGCGACATGGAAAATGCTTTGCTCTATCTCTCGAAAACAGGTGCTTTAAACATTGAAGGCGGTTTTTTGGTTGTTTATAATAGATTGACCATAGAAAGACTGGAATATGATAATCGAAAAAAATACACTGAAGAAGACTATAAAGATTTAAGGAAATTTTACGAAAACAAAACCATGCAAATTCACATTGTGGGCGAATATGCAAAGAAAATGCTAAACAGCGAACAAGAAGCCTTGGCTTTTGTGAAAGACTATTTTGATTTGAATTATTCGGTTTTTTTAAATCAATATTTTAAGGGCCAGGCAAAAGACTTGAAAAGGAACATAAGTTCCGGAAAATACAAGCAATTATTTGATGATTTGTCCGGTGTTCAACGAGAAATAATAGACAATAAAGATGCTAATTGCATTGTGGTAACAGCCGGGCCTGGTAGCGGAAAAACAAGAACATTGGTTCATAAATTAGCAGCGCTTTTAATTATGGAAGATGTTAAACCGGAACAGCTTTTAATGCTTACATTTTCCCGTGCTGCGGCAACGGAGTTCAAAGAGAGGCTTGTTGAATTAATCGGAAAAACGGCTCACTTTGTTGACATTAAAACTTTTCACAGTTATTGTTTTGATTTGCTTGGAAGAAAAGGCAATTTGGAAAATGAAAATATAATGAAGAATATAATTAATGAAGCGGTAGAAAAAATAAACAGCGGCGAAATAGAACAGAATCGCATAACAAAAACATGCCTTGTAATAGACGAAGCGCAAGATATGGGAAAAGAATCTTTTGAATTGGTGGAAATTCTCAGAGAAAAGAATGAAGAAATGCGCATAATTGCGGTTGGTGATGATGATCAAAGCATTTACGGATGGAATAATTCCTGTTCCGAATATTTTGTAAACTTGCTAAAGAGAGAGAATTGCGTAAAATACGAGCTTTTAGAGAACTATCGCTCAAAAGCAAACATTGTAAATTTTGCAAATGACTTTGTGAAAAATGTAAACGAAAGAATGAAATCAAGCCCAATTCAAGCTATGCAAAACGATGACGGAGAAATAAAACTCGTTGAATGTAAAAGCGAGCATCCGACTTGGAGCCTTGTTGAAGATGTTATAGATACTCCGCTTTCCGGCTCTACTTGCGTGCTTGCGCGCAGCAATCAGGATGTTTGGAAAATTGCAGGAATGCTTGCGAGCAAAAGAGCGGTTAAAATAATCCAATCAAATGACGGTTTTAATTTGCTTGACATTTTGGAAATTCGATACTTTTATGATAATCTGGGCGACAGCGCAGTTATTTTGGAAAATATTTGGGAAAGCGCCAAGCGAAAGCTAAAAGACAAATTCAAAAACACCAATGGCTTGGAAATAGCGGAAAAAGTAATAAGAAAATTTGAGCAAATCAACCAGCAAATAAAATATAAAAGCGATTTTGAAGTTTTTGCAATGGAATCTAATTTGGAAAATTTTTTAGGAGAATATTCTGCCGATACGATTTTTGTTTCTACAATGCATGGGGCAAAAGGAAAGGAATTTGACAACGTGTTTATTATGCTGAATCAATTTTACGCAAACACGGATGAAAAGAAAAGACTTCTTTATGTGGCTATGACAAGGGCGAAAAAATTGCTGCATATACATTTTTACGGCAGTAATAATTTTGAGATTGCAGCGGAACTTAATGCTATGATATACCCGCAGGTAAACAGAGTGCCTATGTATTTAACGCATAGAGATGTGCATTTGGGCTATGGCAAAGACAAGCAAAAAGAAATTGAAAAATTAACCGGCGATGAAAACTTAAAAATAGGAAATTTGTTTGCTTTTTCGGAAAAATTCAAGGAAAAAACCAAGGATTTAAAAAGTAAAGGATATGAAATAAAGGAAATAAAGATAAATTTAATAGTGCATTGGAAAGGCAAAGATATGAATGAAGAAATAAAAGTTATTTTGCCCTACGTTATTTTTGAGAGACCACATGCCCCCCTATCTGCTTCCAAGTGAACAAATCACTTCCTTATAACCGTATAATGCTTCAAAAGTTTAGAATTCTTTTCAGGATAATCAGTTAGGCATTGCAGGCCACGGGATTCCTTGCGCAGAAGCGCGCTTTCAATAACAAGTTTTGCGCTTTGTACAAAATTGCGAAATTCCAATGCGGCAAGAGACGAATCTTTTTTCGAAATAGATTTTTCAATCTCTATCAACTTGGAGAGTCCGGTTTTTAACCCATTCATAGACCGCACAATCCCGCAATACTCCCACATTATGGCCTTGATTTCTTTCTGTTGCTTTGTGAGTGTGGAGTGTGGGGTTGAGAATTTAGTCGCAAAGCGAAGCGACTGAGCAGCCGAAGGCTGGTAATTGAAAACGGATGGTTTCTCAATTCTCAATTTATTTATGTCGTTGCACGCTCTTAACGCAAAAACCACGCTTTCCAAGAGTGAGTTTGAGGCCAGGCGGTTTGCGCCGTGAACGCCGGTTGCGGCAACTTCGCCGCAGGCGTATAAGCCTTCGATTGTTGTTCTGCCGAATGAATCTGCGACTATGCCTCCGCACATATAGTGCGCAGCCGGAACAACCGGAATCCAATCTTTTGTTATGTCAATATTGCACTCCATGCATTTTGCGTAAATGTTTGGGAAATGCGTTTTTATGTCCTTTGCTTTGCGATGAGTTACGTCTAAATACATATAGTCTTTGTCTGTGCGTTGCATCTCTTTCAGAATTGCTCTTGCTACTATGTCTCTCGGAGCAAGCGAGTGCAACGGGTGCACATCGTTCATAAATTCTTCGCCTTTGTGGTTTTTCAAAATTCCGCCGAAACCACGCACTGCTTCCGAGATTAAAAACGTTTTTTTAAGCTTGGGAGCGTAAAGGCTTGTTGGGTGAAATTGCATAAATTCCAAATCCTGGAGAGCGGCGCCGGCTCTGTAAGCCATTGCGATTCCTTCACCGCAAGCATCCGGTGGGTTGGTTGAATGTAGCCATAGCCGGCCTGCGCCACCTGTTGCAAGCACAACGGTTTTAGCATAAACGCCTTTTGTTGCTTTTGCGTTTTTTTCTGCAACTACAACTCCAATGCAGCGTTTTTTGTTTTTGATTAAATCCAAAACAGTGCTACATTCCATAAAGTCTATTCCTTGTGAGCGTTTTAGCTGTGCAAGCAAAGCCCTCATAATTTCTTTTCCGGTTAAGTCTGCCGAGTGCAAAATTCTGCGGAAACTGTGCCCGCCTTCAAGGTGCAAATCAAACGATGTTTTTCCGCTTTTCGATTCTGTAAAATTAACACCCCATTTTAACAGTTGCTCAATGGCTTCAGGTGCATTCCGGGCCAGAATTTCTACGGGCTTTTTTTTGCACAGTCCGTCTCCGGCTTCTAAAGTATCTGCTATGTGGGAATCAAAAGAATCTTCCGGCAAAGTAACTGATGCAATTCCGCCTTGCGCATAATTTGTGGAACCGTCCGGCTTGGTTCCTTTTGTTAAAAGCAAAACGGAAAGCCCCATTTCCGAAGCTTTTAGTGCTACGGTTAAACCTGCAATGCCTGCTCCTATAACCATAATATCATGCATACTCAAACTTCCGCTTTTTTCAAATTCGCAACCTCAGCGTCTTCTTTGCTGTCATCGTGCGGGTCTATATGAATAAGAACTTCCAAAATATCCATGCCGGATGCAAAAAAAGAATCTCGAACATCGTTGCTTATATCGTGTGCTTTTTGCAAAGTTATGTGCGGCAAAAGCACTATATGCAAATCTATATGCATTGAACCGCCGGAATAACGTGTGCGCAAACCATGAATGCTTTTAACATCCATAATTCCTAACGCAATGTTGCGAAGCTTTTCTTTTGTTTCTCTGGATGCTCCTCTGTCAGTAATTTCGAAAATCCCTGGCCGTGCAATTTTAAAAGCTACTTGCAAAATAAACACCGATACAAGCATTGCCGCAATAGCGTCTAAAAAAAACATTATCGGGAAGAAATGAGAAACCAGAATCGCAATCAGCACAGGGATTGAGCTTATTGCATCGGAGCGGTGGTGCCAGGCATTTGCCACGGTTGCCGTGCTTTTAATGCGCTTGCCCACCTTTAAAGTATAACGGTAGAGCCATTCCTTTACAACGATTGAAATAAAAGCGAGCACTGCCGCAATAATAGACGGCGAACTTTGCTTTTGGTCGATTAAAGCCTGTATTGCATCCAGCGCCAAAAACACAGCCACAGATGCAAGCACAAGCCCGATAGCTATGGATATAAGCGTTTCTATGCGGCGATGCCCGTAAGGGTGGTCAACATCTGGCGGGCGGTTCCAAAAGCGCGCACCTATAAGAATGGCGATGTCTGTGCTGAAATCAGATGCACTGTGAAAAGCATCTGCTACCAAAGCACGAGAATTGGACAAAATGCCAACGACGAATTTCGATAACATAAGCGCAATATTCACGCACATTCCAATCAATGTAACTCGGCGTACTTCATCAGTATTATTAATCATATAAAAGAAGATAGAAATAATTCTACATTTCTTAACTTTATGACCTGCAATCTGTCCGATTACGATTTTGAATTCCCAAACGAGCTAATTGCGCAAAAAACAGCCGGCAAAGGGAAAACGAAAATTTTGCATTGTCCGCATAATGGCGGTGCTTTGCAGATTTTAGAAAGCTGCCAAATAACAGATTTATTCGTTCCCGGAGACTGCATAGTTGTAAACAACACCCAAGTAATCCCTGCCAGGCTTTTAGGAAAAACCAAACACGGCGGCAAAGCAGAAATTCTGTTGATAAAACAATTGGAACCAACAAAAGACGGATACGCACAATGGGAAGCTTGGATAAAGCCCGGCAAAGCCAAAGAGATTTTCATAAGGGGTTGCCACGGAGAAAGCATAAAATGCGCAATTGAAAGCGCAAATTCAAAAACACGAGTAGTGGGCTTTCCCATTCCGCATTCCACATTCAATTCCTTTTTAGCAGAAAACGGGCACATACCGCTACCACCATACATAAGCAGAGGCGATAACACAAGCGATAAAAGCGATTACCAAACCGTTTTCGCAAAATATGCCGGAGCGGTTGCAGCACCAACGGCAAGCCTTCATTTCAGCGAAGAAATGGTGAGCAAGCTTAAAAACAAAGGAGTGCGTTTTGCGGAAATAACCCTTCACGTTGGCCCCGGAACATTTGAAAACATAAAAGAGATTGAAGATTTTCGCAAACATAAAATGCACAGCGAAGAATATTGCATCACGGAAGAAGCGGCAAATATAATAAACGATAGCCGCAGAATAATTTGTGTTGGCACAACAAGCGTAAGAGTTCTTGAAACCGTTGCAAATGAAAATGGCATTGTGAAAGCCGGTAGAGGCACAACAGATATTTTTATTTATCCGGGATACAAGTTTAAAGCAATAGACGCATTGCTCACAAACTTCCATTGGCCGAAATCGTCTTTAATTTTATTGGTGTCTGCTTTTTACGGCAGAGAACGCACTCTAAGTGCTTACAATCACGCCGTCCGCAACCAAATGAATTTATTCAGTTACGGCGACGGAATGCTTATACTGTAATTTATGCGCCAATAACTTTTGCCATTTCGCAAACTTTATTGCTGTAGCCCCATTCGTTGTCATACCAGCTAACCAGTTTAACAAAGTTCGGGTCAAGCTCAATACAGGCTTTTGCGTCGAATATGGATGTTAAAGAGCAAGTGCGGAAATCTGTGGAAACCACATCGTCTTCAGTGTAGCCCAAAATACCTTTCAGTTCGCCTTCGCTTGCAGCTTTAACAGCAGCTTTGATGTCTTCCAGTTTTGCAGCGTTTTTGAGAACAACTGTCAAGTCCACAACGGAAACATCGGAGGTGGGAACACGGAAAGCCATGCCTGTGAGCTTTTTGTTTAGCTCAGGGATAACTTTGCCAACAGCTTTTGCTGCGCCGGTGCTGGAAGGAATGATGTTTTCCAAAATTCCACGACCGCCGCGCCAATCTTTTGCAGAAGGGCCATCAACGGTTTTTTGTGTTGCGGTTGCAGCATGAACGGTTGTCATAAGGCCTTTTTCAATGCCGAATTTGTCGTTAATAACTTTTGCAAGTGGTGCAAGGCAGTTTGTTGTGCAGCTTGCATTGGAGATGATTGTCTGTCCTGCGTAGCTTTTGTGGTTTACGCCATAAACGAACATTGGGGTATCGTCTTTGGAAGGTGCGCTCATGATAACCTTCTTTGCGCCGGCTTTAATATGGTTTTCGGCAGTTTCTTTTGTGAGGAACAAGCCTGTGGATTCAACAACCACATCTGCGCCTACGTCGCCCCATTTGAGTGCAGCAGAATCTCTCTCTTTGGTGAGGCGAATTTTTTTACCATTCACCACCAAATTGGTGCCATCTACGCTTACTTCGCCTTTAAAACGACCGTGAACCGAATCGTATTTGAGCATGTAAGCCAGATAGTCCGGATCCAGCAAATCGTTAATTCCCACGATTTCAATATCGTTGGAGAAATTTTGAACGGCAGCGCGGAAAACCATACGGCCTATACGACCGAATCCGTTGATACCTACTTTAATGGACATAATAACCTCTTGGTTTAATTGTTCAGAGGGAATATAGTAAATGTGAATTCAAATTTCTATTTTTTTGCCCTATGGAACAGAACGAATTTGTAAAGGTCAGGCTTGGCAAGCTGGCCAAAATGCAGGAAATGGGCATAAACCCCTACCCTTATAGCTTTAAACCTACTCACAACTCAAACGAACTCAAAGAACAGGCAGAGCAGCTAATCGCCAGCCAAAGCACCATATTCTGGGCAGGCCGCATTGTGCGCTATAACCGCAAGGGTAAAATGTGTTTTATGCATCTAAAAGATGCCTGTGGGCGTTTTCAGGTTTTGGCGGTTTCCAGCGAACTAAGCGAAGCCGAATACGATGTTGTGAAAAGCATGGATATAGGTGACTGGGCCTCGGCAAGCGGCATAATTATGAAAACCAACAGCGGCGAATACACTTTGCAAGCAAAAAGCATAGCTATTATTTCAAAAGCAATCTATCCGCTGCCCATTCCGAAAGAAAAAAGAGATGAAAACGGAAATGTAATAATTTTTGATGAGTTTAAAGATGTGGAAACACGCTACAGAGAACGCTATATAGACTTGTCTTTAAACGATAGCGTTAGGGAAGTTTTCAGAAAGAGAAGCCGTATAATGCAATCCATAAGGGAATACCTGCTTGAAAATGGATTCTTGGAAGTTGAAACACCAACGCTGCAGCCTATTTACGGCGGCGCAAACGCAAGGCCGTTTGAAACTCACCACAACGCTGCCGGCATGACTCTCTACCTGCGCATAGCCCCGGAGCTATACTTAAAAAGATGCATAGTAGGCGGCTTGGAAAAAGTTTTTGAATTCACAAAAAATTTTCGCAACGAAGGAATGGACAGAACGCACAGCCCCGAATTCACAGGGCTTGAATTTTACGAAGCCTACTCCGATTACAACGATATGATGGTTCATTTTGAAAATATATGCGAACGGGCCTGTATTGCCGCAAACGGGAGCACAAAGGTTGAATACCAAGGCAGAGAAATAGATTTCAAAACCCCGTGGCCTCGCCTTTCCGTTTATGAAGCTTTGCAAAAATACGCAAACATTTCGGTTAAGGAACTTTCCGATGAGCAGCTCAAAAACGAGCTTGAAAAAAGAGGCGCAGAATTAAAAGGCGCATGGTCTCGGGGCAGGGCAGTTCTCGCTCTGTTTGAACACGCCTGCGAACACGAACTTGTTCAGCCAACAATAATCAAGGATTTCCCAAAGGAAAGCACTCCGCTTTGCAAAGCGCACCGCACAGACCCTGAGCTGGTTGAGCAGTTTGAGCCTTATGCAAACGGCTGGGAGCTAGGCAACGCATATAGCGAACTGAACGACCCTGTTTTGCAGAGAAACCTGTTCGAAGAACAGGCGGAGCGTGGGCGTGGAGGCGAAGACGAAACGCACCCTATGGACGAAAATTTTTTGCATGCGGTTGAATGCGGAATGCCACCAACCGGAGGCGTAGGCATTGGCATAGATCGCCTTGTTATGCTTTTAACAAATCAAAGCACAATAAGAGATGTTCAACTGTTTCCATTAATGAAATAAATACATTAGCGGCTCTCTTTTTCTTGCTTTGTGCTCCGGAGGAGGTTCCACATTGGCGGAGAATCGTTTTGCCAAATTTTTAGAATCGAATTTCTGCACGGCTTTCAGAGCTTCTGTATAAATTTCGTCACTATAAGGACTTGCGACAACATCGGGTTCAATGCCTACTTCGTGAAATGTTTTTCCGTCTGGAAAATAAGTTTGCATAAATGTAATGTAGGACAGTCCGCCCAAATGTGTTTTCATATATATTTGCCCAATTCCCTTTCCGTAAGTTGTTCCTCCAATCAAAACAGTTTCCGGACGGCTGGATTTTACGGATGCGATAAAACGTTCGGAACAGCTCGCAGAATATTCATTCATCAAAATAACCCAGTTAATTCCAAGCCCGGAACCGGTATTATCCTTAAAGTCTTTTGCAAAATAATGGTTTGTATACACAACTTTTTCCCCCTTTACATCGTAGTGCGCAATGTCGTAAATAAGTTCTTTGTCCGGAGGAGAAAGTTCTGCAGCCATTGCAGAGCAATGCCCTACATTACCTCCTAAATTGTTGCGCAAATCTACTATAGCGGTTTTTGTTCCTTTAATTTGTTGCAATGCATTTACAAATTCCTTGTATGTGCCTTTCGGATCATTCGTATTTACGGTAAATTCGGTTACTGTTATAAAAGGAACGCCTTCTAGAGAATCCAAAAATACTGTTGGCGCTAAAACATCTTCTTTTTGCATAGCCGGCAATTTCAGAATATTTTTTTCTCGCAAAACCGTAAAAACAACGCTTGAATTGAATAAAGAATCGTATTTGGCATAAAAATGCGCAGAGTCTCCGGTTAAAGCAACTTCATCTGCAAACAATAGCCTGTCTCGTTTCTGAAGCCCTGCGGTGTTTGCAGGCGAATTTGGGTAAACCGCAGAAACTATCAAAGTGTCTGTATTCAACAGAGTATCTGTTTTTAAATACCGCTCAAAGCCAAATGAATGATATACATCAGTGTTTTCAATGTTGTTTATAATTTCATCGGCTTCTTTTGGCGGCTTATAGTATGTATATCTATGCCCCCTTAAATAATCATTAAGGCTGCTATACATGAGGTCGATTTCCATATCCACATATTCGGAATATTTTTTCAGCCTTTCCGGTTTATAAAAAAAGGATTTTAAACGTTGATAGTTCTGAGCATGCTCTAATTCGTCATCGGTATAGGACCTTGTATCAACTTCTCCGCAAGCAGAAAGCAATAATGAAACTAATAATATAATAAAAGGCATGAAAATAATGTAGAAATTTACTATTTTCCCACTATGCAAGTTACTTTTGAAATAATAAAGATGTCGCTTGGCGACCCTGTTGCCGTGGCTATACTTTTGGTTTTAATGTCCCTCTCGTTTTTTTCCTGGGGAATAATAATAACCAAATATTTATCTCTGGCATCAAAACAGAGCGCAAATGTGTCTTTTTTCAAGAAATTTGAAAGAATAAAAAGCTTCCCGGAAGTGGAACAAACTCTAAATGCTGCCGAATGCCCTTTAAAAATGCTCACTCACGCCGTTTTAAAAGAAGCCGGTAACTTAAGCCCCTTTGTAAGCGTAGAAACATTGCAGCCACGCTCGGAAATGCTCGAAGACACCATGCAACGTGAAATTGAAGCATACAGATTAAGCGAAGACAGCAGGCTCTCATTTTTGGCAATAACTTCAAACGTGTCTCCATTCGTTGGGCTTTTGGGAACTGTGTGGGGAATAATGCAATCGTTTTACGCAATAGGGCAGCACGGCTCCGCAGACTTAAGCGTTGTGGCTCCGGGCATAGCGGTGTCTTTAATCACCACCGTAGCAGGTTTGTTTGCGGCCATTCCCGCTTCCGTTTCGTTTAATTATTTTGCTTCCCGCAACAATCACCAGGAAATTTTTTATTACAATTTTGCCTCGCATTTGCTCAGCCTCTTTAAGCGTGGCGATTTGCAGGCCATAGAGAAGGTTATAACAGAAAGAGAAAAGAAAGGATTATGAAACGAAGCCGCGGCAAATCCATGAACCAGGAAATGAACCTGGCTAACTTGATAGATGTTGTGTTTGCCATCTTAATAGTTTTTTTAATATCGGCACCTCTTATGAGCCAGGGCATAAAGGTTGATTTGCCCGATGCGCAAGCTCCAACGCTGGAACAGAAAAAGATGCTTAACATTTCCATAAACAAAGAGGGAAAAATTTTCGTAGCAGATATGGAAGTGAACCTAAAAGATTTCGATGAAATTTTCAAATCTCTTTGGCAAGATGAAATGCCTGTTGTTATAAACGCCGACGAAGACGTGAACTATGGGCTTGTTATGAAGGTTGTTTCTTTGGCGCAGGTGGCCGGAGTTAAGCAGCTTGGCTTTTTAACCTTAGAAAGGAAACCGAAAAAAAAATGAACGGAATTTACAATTTTGCAGGCAAAACTCCCGTTATAGGAGAGCGTGTTTTCATTGCTCCGGGAGCAAGCGTTATAGGCGAAGTCTTTTTGGAAAACGATGTTGCTATTTTTCACAACGCAGTTTTGCGAGGTGACATAAACAGCATAAAAGTCGGCAAGGGAACAAACATTCAAGACAACGCCACCGTTCATTTGGCGCACGACAAAGGCGTGGTTTTGGGCGAAGGCGTTACTGTTGGGCACAACGCCATTATCCACGCTTGCGAAATAGAAGATTACTGCATTATAGGCATGGGTTCCTGCATTATGGACGGCGCAAAAATCGGCCACCACAGCATTGTAGGCGCATGCGCGCTTGTAACCGGCGGCAAGGAATTTCCTCCGTATTCCCTTGTAACCGGCAGCCCAGCCAGAAGAGTCAGAGATTTAACAGAAGAAGAAATTAAGCATTGCGAATTTAGCGCAAACGGCTACATTGAAGTCAAAAACGATTTTTTAAAAGGGTAAAATCAGAAACTGGCTGTTACCGAAATTCTGTGAACGGAAGAAAGTGTTTGGTGCATCTGAAAAGCATAGTCTGCGAAAAGCCACGAAACCGGATTCACTCCGGCACCAAGAGTTAAACTCTTTGTATCGCTTATGTCTGCAAGGCCTGCTCTAAGGGAAAAAAGCATATCCGTCTCAAATTCCAGGCCCCCGCTATGCTCAGAGAAATTGCTTTGCCCATAAACATTCAGTTTCCCGTAAAAATAAGGGAATGGTTCGGATAGTTTAAATGCTGCACAAAACTCCGGATTGCTGTATTCAAAATGCCCGCTTTCCCACTGCACGGAAGAAGCAGTCCAGCCTTTTACAATGCCTGCAAGCGTAAGCTGTTTTGAAACCTCATAGCCAGCCGCTATATCCGAACGAAACCCCCATCCGCTCTGATCCAGTTCTCGCTTTAGCAAGTGCAAAGACAAAGACAAATTTAAGCTTCCGAAACTTTTGCCCCATGCGCTTGTGATAAGCCAATCGGAAATGCTAAATGTGCGGTAGTTTTCTCCTTCCGGCAAATCTTCGCCTTCTCGTATATACGGAATGTCGCTTGCGCCAAAACGTGATGCAGCAAAACCAAGCGTTCCGGCTCCTCTCAAAGGCAAAGCCATAGCAACGCCGTTATAAACCGTGCCTTCAAAATAAGCAACATGAGTAAAGGCAATGCTTGTTTTTGCAATGTTCGAAAGCATAAGCGGGCTGTTTGATAGCGAAGGCAAATCTTTGTCCAAAGCAAGCACCGCACCGCCAACTGCAGCAGAACGTGCTCCTTGCACACCTTCCAGCGAACTGTTTGCGCCAATAACTTCATGCGCATTTGCAAACGCAAATGCCAATAGAAAAAATATTGCTAAAAAACGCACTTTGAAAAAGTAGAAATATATGTAAAGAAAAAAGCTTTTTTCTAAATTGTATTTACATTATGCAAAAAGAAATAGAACGCTTTATAGAGTACATGGCTACGCAAAAAAAGCGCTCTCCGCACACGCTGAGGGCCTATGAGCGCATACTCAAATCCTTTTCCGCTTTTTTGCCGGAAAACTTTAAAGCAGAAGACCTTAGCGCAGAATCAATAAGAGATTGGATTTGGAGCATAAAAGAAGACAAAAAAGCCGTTGCCACGCAATCACAAGCCATAGCCTGCATAAAAAGTTTCGGCAAATACTTGGTTCGCTCGCAAATAAAGCAGCACAACCCTGCATCGGTTATAAAAACTCCTAAAAAACCGCAAAGGCTGGTTTCTTTTTTATCGCAAAAAGAAATCAACAAAGAAAAATTCGACGAAACCGAATTAAGAGCAAGAACTCTTTTTGAGTTGCTATACGGAGCCGGTCTTAGAATTTCCGAATGCGCAAACTTAATATGGGCAAACTTTGATCTCACGGAAGAGCTTGTGAGAGTATGGGGAAAAGGAAGCAAAGAAAGAATTGTGCCCTTAACAAAAGAATCCATAGAATGGCTCAACAAATACAAAAATTTTCAAATAGAAAAAGCCATTCCCTGTTTTCCTAAAAATTTTGTTTTCTCAAAAAACGGCGAAAAACCATACAACACCAGAAAACTCTACGAAGATATTCACAACCTGCTTCGCTGCATAGGTTGGGAAGGCAAAGCAAGCCCGCACGTTTTGCGCCACACATTCGCAACTCACCTGCTGGAAAACGGCGCAAACATAGTCACTGTGCAAAAACTGTTAGGCCACAGCAACCCAAACACCACGCAAATTTACACACACGTATCTGCCGAAATGCTAAAAGACAGCTTAAAACAAGCACATCCGAGAGGCTAACGTTTCCACGGGAAATTGTGCAAACGCCTGCTGTTGTTTCCTTCCTGGTAAATCGGAACATCGTAATCAAACACGTAGAACGGGGTGCTCTCTCTGTGGCGCAAATTAGGAGCAGCTCTGAATTCAATACCATTTAACTTCTTTGAAAGCGAAAAATCATATTGCAAACTGAGTTCGCCGAAAATGCTTTTTTTGTTGAAATCATAACCGCTTCCCAGTTGTAAATGTTTTTTTTCTTTTCCCTGCCTAAAGTTCAATTGAACCGCAGGTTGTCCACCTAAAAACAAACCTCCTTCGGCAAAAAACAAGCTCTTTGATAAAGCACCGGATAAGTTAGAGTGCAATGGAACCTGCCCAATTGCTGTTATGCCTTCTTGCTCGCCTATAGTGTAGCCAAGCGTTAAAGCCATTGGGTTTGAATTGTAAAGCTTTTTCCCTGCTTGCCATTGAAATCCGAAAATGCCTGAATTCAACATTCCGGCTGCTGCCCACATAGAATTATTATTTGGATCCCACAGCAAATAGCAACGGTCAAACAGGTCTCTCCTAACCAAACGGTCTTGGTTTTCAGTACTTATTGAAGGGGAAATCCCGGTGGCTATGTAAAAATCAAAAGCCGCAACAAGCACGGCATCCATATCCAAAGCAAACCTAGAAGGGTAATGGTTTCTTGCAAAAGTCACGGAATGGTCAAATGCCGGGTTTATGTCTATATATACGGCAGGCTCTTTCTCTGTTTCAATAACGGTTGCCTTCACTTGAAGGCCGGCAAATGCGGAAATCTTCTCTTTATATTCCGGTGAACGCCAAGCTGCGCTTGCGTTTGCCTCCAAATAAGATGGCAAATCTAGAGCAACAAAAGGCCTGAATGTAAAATTGGCTGCTGCTCCATAACGGCTTTGATATACAAAATTTTCCACGCTAAAGCTTGCATAGCCAAAGTCCGCTTCTCCTGCAATGGAGCCAACGGGAAAATGCAAATCGGCATCGTAAACTCCGGCAATGGTTAAGTTGTAAGCATTGTTGCTTTCGCTTATGTTTTGTAACATTCCAGTGAAATACCATTTTTTTCCTGAAAACCCAAGAGCTGCTTTCTGGCTCAAACTATCGAAAAACGGGAGAATTATTTTTGCCGCAGGAACAGGGTCTCTGCTAATCCCGGCTCCAAGTTCCAAAAAAGACACCGGCCTTATTGCCGCAGAATGCCAAATATTTCTTTCGCCGGTCAAATCAAAACGTGCAGCATACCCAATCTCCCCTTGGCTCAAAGAGCTGGGCGTTGGCGTATAGGAATAACCATAGTAACCACTAGGCGTAATAGAAGCAAAAAGGTTAGTAATTAAGAAGAGTATAAGGATTAAGATTCTCAATTCTCCATTCTCCATTCTCAATTCAAAAGGTGTACCAAAAGTCCGTCTCTAAGTTTAGGTTCAAACCATGTGCTTTTTGGTGGCATTATTTCATTTGCGTCTGCTATGTCCATAAGCTCATCCAAAGAAGTAGGAAACATTGCAAAAGCGGCTGCGCATTCGCCGGAATCAACTCTTGCCTGCAATTCTCCAAGGCCCCTTATTCCACCCATAAAATCTATGCGATTTGATGTGCGAGGATCTTCTATTCCAAGCATTGGTTTTAAAACGAGGTTTTGCAAAAGAGAAACGTCAAGGCTGTCAACAATTTTTTTTCTCTGACAGAATTTTTCATGGAATTCGCAGCTATACCACGAGCCGGAAATATACATATTGAACTGTTTTGATTTCTCCGGAGCTGTGAGTCCGGGCAGTTTCTTAACATCGCAAACATTGAACAAATCGCTCAAAAATTCGTCTGCGGTTTTTCCGTTCAAATCTTTTACAAGCCTGTTGTAGTCTAAAATGCGTAGTTGTGAAGAAGGAAACAATATGGCTAAAAAGCGGTTGTATTCTTCGTTTCCTTTGTGGTCTGGGTTTGATTTTGCCATTTTGTCTGCGGCACGTGCGCCGGCTGCGCTTCTGTGGTGGCCGTCTGCAATGTAAACGCAGGGAAGCGATGCAAAAGATATGCGGAGCCTCTCCATAGTGTGCTCATCGTCTATAATCCAAACTGTGTGGGATATGCCGTCTTCTGCCACAAAGTCGTAAACCGGGGGTTTTTGGATAATGGGCTTTAGCAATGCGAACTGTCCTTTGTCTCTGTAGGTTAAAAACACCGGCCCTGTTTGCGCGCCTGTTACCAAAATGTGCTTTAAGCGATCTTCTTCTTTGTCGGCTCTTGTAAGCTCGTGCTTTTTTATTGTCCCTTTAAAATAGTCTTCCGCTTTAACGCAAGCCACAAGCCCGTACTGCTCTCTGCCGGCCATGGTTTGCCTGTAAACATAAAAGCAAGGTTCTTTTTCCAAGAGCACAACGCCTTCCTGTTCCATTTTTTTCAGGTTCTGTTTTGCGTGGTCGTAAACAGCCTTGCTGTGTGGGTCTTCTCCCGGCAATTCAATTTCTGAGCGAGTAACCCTTAGATAGGAGTTCGGTTTGCCTTCTGCCATTTTGGTGGCTTCATCTCGGTTCATAACATCGTAAGGCAACGATGATATTTCTGCTGCAAGCTCAGCCTGTGGCCTTAAAGCTTTAAATGGATGTATTGAAAACATGAAAGGTAATATAGTAAATCGCCAAAATTACTATAGTAAATGCTGAAAAAGTCGTTATGCTAGTGGTAAGTGGTTAGTAGCTAGTGGTTACCAGAAATAAAATCGGCGATCTTGAGGGAATTTAAGCGTTTTTCCCACTAGCCATTCACTACTA
>Ga0209755_10001194_pt1 | contig 42248 bp, 34 predicted proteins | sample TergutCo191P1_FD_187301 | JGI IMG/M metagenome (GOLD analysis project Ga0209755, IMG submission 187301) | Cornitermes sp. P1 segment gut microbial communities from Petit-Saut dam, French Guiana - Co191P1 (SPAdes) (version 2) | ecosystem: Host-associated > Arthropoda: Insects > Digestive system... | reverse complement strand
ATTTTGTGTTTAATTTTACCTACAAAAGTTTGTTGTTAATATTTGTTAAAAGTTTGTTCATATGCTTGACTTTTTTTTTTTTTTGATAAAATATACTTATACACTTTAACAAAATGTTCACAAGAGTAGCGCGCGAAGTGGGGTATTTATGGACAGGGTGTTAAAACGAAAGTAAAAATTACAATGTACAATGTACAAATTACAAATGTTACGCCCGCTAGCGCGGGAAATAAATTAAAACAAAAATGTCACCCTGAGCGAAGTCGAAGGGTCTAGCGAAGCGGATTTTTCAAGTAACAGATATCAAGTGGCAAGTAACAGTTAACAAGTAACAAGTGTTACACCCGCTGGCGCGGGAAAGATTGCGGCTTCGCCTAGATACTTCGCTTTGCTCAGTATGACAATTTAAAAGGGGAGGAAAAAATTATGGGGAACAAAAGAGTTGTGGGGGAAGGCTCACAAATTAGAAATGCTGGTAAATCTAAATGGTTTGCTAGGTTAATGTTGCTAGCCACGGGGCTAGTTTTATCAGTTGGGGGTGTGCTTAGTGCGGTGCATTTTATCAATACGGGAAGTGACGAGTGTGCGGAATATACATATGCAACATCTGCTAATGCGCAATCTGCTACTATAAGTGGCAATACATTAAATTGGAATTCTAGTACAGGTAGTAATACGGGAAATAGAGAAGTTTGGTTGGCGAGACGCAATGCAAATGGTACGTGGAGTAGAGTAGGGCTGTTGGGCAGAAATACCCGAGCGGATACTGAGACCGTGTGGTCGGGTGATGATAGTTCAACTAGAACTCTATGGAGTCCACCTGCGGCTCACTATTTGTTACCGGGTGCTACTGGCGCTAGTTGGACAGATAATTCATCTAGAAGTGGTAGTATAAACCTTGCAGGTTTAACTGCTCATCTTGGTGTTGGACAGCACACGCTTAGGGTAGAAATAGTAGAACGTAGGTTTGGCGGAAGTGGTGGTGGCTACAACTTAAATGGCGCTAGGCAAAACTTTGGTCAGGGCTTTAACACAATGTGGTTGGCGGGTGCTACGCTTACTTGGAGCCGTACGGAGACTTTGGGTACGCCGGGTAATGTGCGTATGGTTGGTGACACTTTACATTGGAATGCGGTTGCGAATGCTAATGGATATAGGGTATATAGGGGGACTACTCACATTGCTAATGCTGGAAATGTTACTAGTTTGAATTTGAGTGGGCATTCTGGCAATGGTGCTGGGTCTCAGCATACTTTTAGTGTATCGGCGACTTCTACTGCGGCTTATAGGCTTACAAGTGCGCGTGGCGGTGCGGCTACGTGGGGTCAGTTGGCTACGCCTAGTAACTTGCGTATGAGCGGTACGACGCTTAATTGGAACGCGGTTGGAAGCGCTACGGGCTATAGAATATATAGGGGTGGCGCGCATATACATACGCTTGGTGCGGTAACATCTTTTAATTTGGCGGGACACGGACACGGCAACTTTAGCGTTAGGGCTGTATCGTCTGCGGCGACTTGGGGAGACAGCGGAATTAGTGCGAATTTGGCTTGGGGGCAGATTGGCACGCCAACGGGTGTTGCGGTTGCTGGTAGCAACTTAAACTGGACTGGGGTTGCTAACGCGACACACTACAGAATTTACTCTAGGCGTTTGGACGCGGGTGATTGGCGATTTGCGGTACAGGTTGCTCACGCGGGAGCGGCAACTGCTTCGCAAACATTTAACCTTACAAACTGGGCTAATACGTACGACAGATACGGCGCGATTATTGGTGCTGGGGACAACAACCAAATAAGAGTGGTTGGCGTTAATACTACGGCTGGTACGCTTTGGGATAGGTCTGCAAACTCTAGTGCGGTGACGTTTGGGCGTGTGGGTCAGGTGCATACAATTGCGATTACATCTAATATAAATAACATTGCGGGTGGTCAGACTTTGGCGGTTGGTTGGCCAAGACCTAGGGCTGTGAATGAGATGCCTACTGGTCAGTTAAGCGCGAATGTAACGCAGGTTTACGGCACGAATACGGGTGTTACGTGGGCGAGCGACAACCCAAGCATTGTTAGCGTAGACGCTTTAAGTGGTGCTATTCGTGCGGGTTGGCCTGAGGGTATGGCATCGTGGGAGTTGTGTCAGCGCCCAACGCTTACAACGCGAATAACGGCACGCACAAGTGTTGGGCAGGTTGTTGCAGAAATTATTATACACGTGACATTCTCTGACGTGCCGGCGCCGATTGCTGTTGGCGTTAATGTTAGCGGGGGCGAGAGAGAGTTTACGCTTGCGCCTTGTGGCACTAGCCTTGTGGGCGGGGCAAGCCTTAGATATGCGGCTCAGTTTGTTGGCGTGGCGTATGGATATAACTTGGGTGCTAGCACGGGCGTTACTTGGGCTTCTAGCGACACTAGCGTTGCTACGATAGATGCGCAGGGCAGGCTTACCGTGCGGGGCGAGGGTGTTGCTACAATTGTTGCAACAAGCATTACTGCGCCGAATGTGCCGTATGCGTTTGAGATTGTTGTTGTGAGAGATGGCACGTCCGTTGCGACTGGTGTAAGCGTTTATTGCGAGCAAAATACTTCGACAGAGCGTAGGCTTGTTATACCTTATGATGTTAGTGACTTGCCGTTTGTAGATTTGCGTGCGCACATTGACGGGCATAATATTACTAGCCAACTTGTTACGTGGACGTCGTCTTGCGGGGCGATGCTTGGTAGCCCGAGTATGTTTTTAGAGTTTAGCCTAACAGAGAATGGGCTTAGAGTAACGGGACTATTGCAGGGCGGACCATTTATAATAACGGCAACGCCGGTTGGGGCAATTGGTGCTGTTGGTACTTTTAGGATATTTGTAGACCAGTCTGTTGCGGCGGTTGTGACTAGCGTAAGCGTTAGCGCGCCGAGTGTTAGCGAGTTGGTTGTGCCTAATACGCGTCCGCTTTTAACACCAGACTTCCCAACAACTCAACTAACGGCGACGACTGTTGGTGGTGTTGGTGGCGGTACGAATAGCGCTGTTGTGTGGACATCTAGTTGTGGCGCGAGAGCGGGGGTAGGGATAGAGAGCATAGTAGGCGAATTTGTTTACTTTATATTAGATGGCACAAACCCGAACAGCGTGAGTGTTCGTGCGAGAGATAGAGGGCTTGCAGGTTTTAGCCAAGCGGTTACAATTACGGCAACATCTGTAGTTACGCCGAGCCAGTTTGCAAGCAGGCAAATCACAGTTTCTCAAGGCGCAATCTCGGGTATAGAAGTGAGTGCTGTAGCGGGCGGTTTGTCTGAGGGTACGCTTATAATTCCTTACGCGTCAAGCGAAGTAGCGGGGCGTCCGACTATAGATTTGCAAGCTCTTGTAAGTGTTTCGCACGCTAGTGTATCGGGCGCGATTAGGTGGGTTGTTTGCACGCCAAATGTGGTGGCGCTGTATAACATACGCAACACAGAGCCTTTAACAAGCGTTGTAACGCTTAGACCACTTGATGCGGGCGTATTCACGATTTGGGCTGTGGGCGTATATTGCGGTGTTGAGTCTAGCATTTTCACGCTTACGATAGAGCAAGAAGGTGCGACATCTGTTCGCATATCCGGACGGAACGAGGGCGTATTTAGTTACGAAATGCATATCAGATTGCCGCGTCCGGACGCTATTCACTTGCCTATGGTGGAGTTAATCGCGTGGGTTGGAGGGCGTCCGGCGGCTTCGGGTGTTGCTTGGACAAGTTCTTGCGGCGGTGAGATAGTAGAATTTTTAGGAAGTGCTGGTGTTCTGGTTACGCTAAGGGCAGTAAATGCAGGCACGGCAATAATCAGAGCCACAAACAACAGCAATGGCTTTTACTCAACTTTTACAATAAGTGTGACTAAGGCTTCGCTAGATAGCGTAGAGATTTTGGGTGACGGTGTTGTTAGGCAGCAAACTGCAATGCTAATTCCACTAGAGTATAACGATGGTGTTTACACGCTGTCTGATGTTGCGGTAAGACAAATTTTAACGCTTAGTTTAAATGTGGCGACAAGTGGCGATGTGACAACTCAGTTTGTGTGGACAATTTCTGATAGTAGCGTTATTCGCATAAATGGTGCGGAAGTATGCGCAGAGACGGGCGAAGTTACTTCTAGCAAAATTACGGATATCGGCGGCTTTGTGCAAGTGTTGCCGTATGGCGTAGGTGTTGCTACAATACGCGCGGTGTCTACAATAGACGCAAGTTTCTATACAGAGTTTACAATATTTGTCACGCGCGGAACAGCATCTTGTATAATACAAGATGGCATACTAGACCTACCGCAAATTCAAGACGGCTATGTGCGTATAATTCTAGTGTGCGAGCATTATTTTGGGCAAAGGCGTATGACACACGTAGATATGCACTTTGCAGATGCAATGTATTACATACTGCCGATGCTGCAAATCAACATAGAGGGCGCAATATTCCACGGCTGGAGTTTATCTAGGGGTGGTCAGTTGTTAGGGGCAACTTTTGTGGCTAATGGTGGAAGCAATGGCGGAAGCGAAGAGTACAACGGCGAAGGCTACGAAGGCGGATATACTAATGGTGGTGGCACTAACGGCGGCGAGTACGTAATTCTAATACCAATGCACCTTTTCGACCTAGAAGCAGGCTTAGACACACTACTACTTTTCGCAGTATGGTACATACCTTACGTGCCAAGTGAGAATGGCGGCAGCAACCTAGCACGCAACATAATAATCGGCACACTGAGTGTAGCAGGTGTTGGTGCAGCGGGTACAGCGGGTTATGTAGCGCAAAGCAAGATAAGAGCGCGCAGAAAAAACGATATGGAAGAGTGGGGCTTAGATAACTAATTGAACATTGAACACTGAACATTGAACAATATTCTAATGGAAAATTGAAAATGGAAAGTGGTTACACCCGCTTACGCGGGGAAGAACTGACCGCTGTTCGCTCATCGCTGACCGCTCAACCAAAAAAGGTTTTTCGAAAATTTCGAAAAACCTTTTTTGGTTGCGTTAGGATTTTCTGGCTACTAGTCTTTCTAGTAGGGCTATGCTTGCGTACATTAGGGTTGCTAGGATGCAGAGTATTATTATGCTTGCCATTACAAGATCCATTCGGAATAGTTGTTGACCTAGTAGTATTAGGTAGCCTAGCCCCGCTCTGCTGGATAGGTATTCGCCCATAATTGTGCCGACCCACGCAAGACCTACGTTTATTTTTAAAAGGGACAGGAAAGCGGGGTAGGAAGCGGGAAGCACAAGTTTTTGTAGTATTTGCAGGCGGTTTGCGCCGAAAGTTTTCATTAGCATTATTTTTTCTGGCGATGTTTCTAAAAAGGCGTTCAGCATTGTTATTATGCTGATAACTATTGCAATTAAAACAGCCATTGTGATTACGGCTTTCGTACCCGTGCCAACCCATATAATTATTACAGGACCTAAGGCTACTTTTGGAAGCGCGTTAAGCGTTATTATATAGGGTTCTAAAACTTTGTTCACGCGCGGGAAGTACCAAAGAATTATGGCTATGAGCGTGCCTAAAAAGGTTGCAATTAAAAAGCCTAGTATGCACACGTATAGCGTGACCCATATGTGATGAAATAGTTGATGCTCTGAGAATAGTATTGATATTTGTCTGTATATCCTTGTGGGGGAGGAGAAAATGAAGCCGTCTAAAAAGTCTATCCGTACGAGTAATTCCCACAGCCCGACAAGCGCTAGTAAAACGCCTATCCGAACAGCCCAGATGATTAACTTTTCTATTTTTAACCTACGTAGAAATATTTCATACCCTTTAGAGATGTTTGTTTCCATAAATTTTAATTTTGCTTCGCTGCCGAGATTTGTTGCGAAAGCGGGTGTAGCATACGCTTACCTATTTTGCATACGCTTACTGATTTTGCATAGATTGCCAGATTTCGTTAAACCACATCTGGAATGCGGGGGCTTTTCTGCGCTTTAGCGGTGTGCCGAGCGAGCGCAGGTTGGTATTAACTTGCTTTGTTACGCGCGAGGGTCTGCCACTTAAAACAAGCACGCGGTCGGAAAGTGAGATACTTTCTGCTATATCGTGAGTTACCAGTATGGCGGTTTTTTTTTCGCGCTCTATCATATTGAATACATCGTCGGATAGTTTTAGGCGGTTTTGATAGTCTAGCGCCGAGAATGGTTCGTCTAGTAGAAGCAAGTCGGGCTTTAGCACAAGTGTGCGAATTAGGGCTACGCGTTGGCGCATACCGCCGCTTAGTTGGCGCGGGTAGTAGTCTTTAAATTCTGCTAGGTTGTAGCGCTCTAGTAGTGTTTTTGCATAGTCTTTAGATTCTGCATCTACCTTTTTTTGTACTTGAAGCCCTAGCATTATGTTTTGCCATATGGTGCGCCACTCGAATAGGTGGTCGTGCTGAAGCATATAGCCAACTTTGTTGGATATGCCGTTTAGTGTGCGACCGTTAAGTTTTACTTCGCCCGAGCAGGCTTTAAGCAGACCGCTTATTAGGTTTAAAATGGTAGATTTGCCGCAGCCTGAGGGTCCGACTATGCTTATAAATTCGCCGTGTTCTAGCACGAAGTTTAAGTTTTCTAGCACTATTGTCTCGCCTTCTTTTGTGTAATATCTATAACTTACATCTTTAAATTCTAACATATTTTTTGAGCGATGAGCGATGAGCGGTGAGCAATGAGTTTTGGTGGGTGTGGCTTGTCGAGTGATTTTGGGTCAGTTAACACGTCCCCGTGACCCAAGTGTTTATTTTTTTGAGTTACTATACCATTATATGAAAAACCGCTGTTTAGGGACACTTTGTAAATAGTTAAACAATTTTGCGTTTAGGTTTCAAAATTTTGTATTTTTTGGGTTTTTTGTTTTTGCAAGATTATGTGCTTTTATACTTGCAAATTCACCCAACTTTTGTTATAATGATATAATAGTACAAATAGTAAAAAAATCAGGAGGGTATTATGGTAAAAAGAAAAATGGTTAGCGTGATTTTGATAGTGACATTGGTGGTTGCACTTTTTGTTTTTGGTGGTTGTGATAGTGGAGATGTAAATGAGCCAACTAGGTATACACCGCCACCTTTACCAGAGTTTACGCATATAGATGTGGAGACTTTAGAATTAGTGGCTAAAAGAGAAGAGTCAGCGTCTGGTCTTGAGATAAGATTGTTTGGTGGTATTGAAGAAGCAGGACACTTGGAACGACTTGAGTATAAAATTATCTATACTTTGTGCGATTTAAATAAAGTAAGGTATAATATGACTTCAAATTTTTTGGTGGCAAACCGACTGTGCCTTGGTTTAGACAATGAAAGCACAGAAAGAAAGCCTTTTGAAATGATTGCAGGAGTGTCGAATACCGCCGTTTTTTCACATTTTTTTTTCACAGGTATATTTAATGGAAATAACCACTTGATTTCAGATATTTATCTAGTAAGGAGTATGCGTCAATCAGTGGCTAGATGTGGAAGTGTAGCATTGTTTTATGGAATTGCACAACTGGGGATAGTTAGAAATTTGGTATTAGACATTGAAGTATATAATTTTGTTAGCACCACGGGGAATACTTTTAATAATGCTTCTGCTTTTGGTGTGGTTGTACGAAACTCTGGCAAAATAGAAAATGTAGTCGTAAAAGGGTTAATTTTGGGTTCAGATTTAGTTGCTGGAATTGCAAGGGAAAGTACAGGTATAATTACCAATGTGAGAAACTATGCTCTTGTTAAGGCGAGACACAACTATACAAGTAGAGCATTTGCTGCGGGCATAGCCGCATCTAATTTAGGCTTAGTCGAGTATGCATTGAACATAGGAACAGTATTAGGCTATAGGGCTTTTGGTATTGTCGGCTTGAATAAAAATGAAAACGGTTACGCAATCATAAGAAATAGTGTTAATTATGGAGATATATATGCTGTTTGGGCACAACAAATTTCTGGTAGTTTTGCCGGAGGTGTGTGGGAAGATAATTTGCAGCGCGGTAGGCTTCGAAGAATTTCTGATTTTGTCGGCTAAATTAGTCTTTTATAAAATTCAACTTAATGGGAGGTATAAACAATGAGAAAAAGAAAAATCAAAGGTACTATTTTAACAATTTTGTTTTGCTCGCTACTTAGTTTCTTTTCGCTAGGCGCAACTTCTGTGCTTGCTGGTGGGCAAAATAATTTTATTGAAGATAGGGTTGTTAGAGTAGAAGCACAAACAGTATTTGTAAACGCTGCGGGTAATTTGCAAGTAGTTGTAGACAGTAATAAGACTTTAGTACTAGGCAATTACACTTATTATGTTTATGGCGAGCAAGGGTATGAGTTTGTTATTGCAGATTTGGGTAATTGCGATAGCGGAGTAACACTAGTTGCGTTATTTAAAAATGTTTGTGATAGTCCGCTTTTAATTCATACCCCAAGGCAAATGGCAGGAGATGTAATACAGGTACAATACATAAATCAAACTACAAATTTGTTTTACGATATATTTGCTGAAGTTGGGCAAGATGTAGTGGACTATTTATTAGAAAGAACAAGTTTTCACAGACCTGATATTTCAGCAGAAGACCGAATAAGAAATAGTATGGCTGCAAAGTTTGATTTTATATTTGATGAGAATGAGTTTGACCCAATTAGGGTAGAAGCAGAAGACACAATTCTACTGAACAGAAGTGTCCCAACTTTAGGTTTAGCACAGTATCCCCGTGTTAATATATCTCGTATTTTTTCTAGAGATTCTAATAGGTTTCTTTTTATAGATGACCCTTCGAATTTTCACCATAATACAAATCCCGGCAATAATGATATTACACATCATAACGATGAGATTGTGAGATTTATACCGCAAAGCCTTTTCACGACTGCAGGAATGCATTATTCTATTGGTAGAGAATGGGGCTTTTTTATAAGAACGCACTACCATTCAAATTTCAGCAGTCCACAAAATGGCAGGCCGAGGCATTTTAGTAGTCGAATATTTGTTTTTGCTGTTGAATTGAACTATTTGTCTGGAAGGTCTCCTAGGAATTCGTTGTACGATGGAGATTTTATAAGAGTTTTACCATTGTTTCAGTTTCATTACGAAAGTTTTGTTAGAACACCTACAACTAGAAATGGCGAGTGGATTTGTTCTTCAAGGCGAAGGCTAGACCCTATTTTAGATGTTATAACCATTAGGCTAGAAATAGCGTCTAGCCCAAATTTTGCTATGACCAATGTTTCATTTTCTTTTAATTTGGCAAATGAAACGAGACCAAATCAATTTGATGAAAATTACATAGCGTTTTGTCAGCACCCTTCACACGGGACTACAAGGAGATTAATTGATGATGGCAACTTTATTTATACTGCAAATTATTTTCACAATGGGCAGTACAGAGTGTCTGCAAACTTTAATGCGAACAATTTTTTTAAAGATGTATTTGTTTATTCGGCAGGGGAATTAGTTTTGAATTTGCTTAACGATTTAAACCCAACGCCACTACCCATAAGCACAATTCGTAGTTTTGGAAGAATATTGGCAAGCAACAAGCAATTTGCGCATTATAGGAATTCATTTATTCCACAATCGCCAAACAGGAGTCATTTTAGAAGTGTTCCAATTGATAACTACGAAGAAAATAATGGTTTTGTGAGGTCGGTAAACTTATTTTCGATGGAAAGAAATACAAATAACTCAATTATTTTTACGACAGGTAGAGGTCATTATGCCGCGGGTTACTTTGGGCATACAAAAAATCACGGTGTTTTAACGAGAATAGTTTCAGGAATTAGTTTTGACTTAATTCAAGGACAAAATCGTACAGTTGTTGCTCATATAGCAGATACTAATGTGAATATTGTTGGGGGAAATTCCCAAAGAGAATTATACATAAATGATAACCAATTTCGTACTTGTCCCGAGTGTCGAATACGGGTTAACACTAATAGGCTTGCATTTTTACAAAGGAGTAATGCTTATATAGATTTTTATTTCTATCCAAGGCAAGGTGGCACACTTGTATTTAATACTAATAACAGAGTAAGCGTTCACACCCAAGCACCGCACGGAACTACAAGAACGCAACTGGCAAATGGAAATGTTGAGATAAGCGGTTTGGTTAGAGATGTTAGGCACGTGTTTAGGGTCAGACCTATAAACAATTATTATGGAGCGTTTGATTTGACTGTACAATTGCTACCACCTGCCCCCTTAACAAATATAGCGGTAACTACAATAAACACGCTAGATGTAGCACAGTCTTTAGCCATAGCGGTAAGACCTGTTCCTGTTAACGCAACAATAGAGAATGTGGTTTGGACTGCCTCGGTTGCTGGTAGGGTAGCGTTTTCTAATGTAAATACTAATACAGTATTGGTTACAGGTCGCTCTGTTGGGCAAGTTACAATAACAGCAACAGCGGGTGGGTTTTCACAAAGCTTTGTTGTAACAATTACACAGCCAAGGACTTGTAACTGTTGGGAAGGTCCTATATTTATAACGTGGTGTGATTGTTGGGGAAATTGCGGGTGTCCCGGCTGTGTTCATTGCAGATTGCTAATGCGAACCCCTGAAGAAGCATTTGAAAGTGAAAGTGAGCCACGAAATTGTTGTAGACCTATTTGTTGTAAACCTGATACAGAAAGCCCTATAAATTGTTGTGCGGCAAATAGGAATGAAGAATATTGTTGTGATAGTATGTGTGTTGATTTGTGTTGTAAACTAGATATACCAGACAAGAAAAGCACTTGTTGTGGTTAAAACACAAAATTTAAAAAGATTTATAATCGAGAGATTTTAAAGCACAAATAGTCAAACTACTGTCTATTTGTGCTTTAAAATTAAAATTTTGTATTTTTTGGTTGAAAACGCTTGCAAAATTTGTCGGAAATTGTTAGAATAAATTGTGGGGAAGGGGGAATGATTTTGAAGTGTACGTGAAGTACTGTTTTTGAAAAATACTAATTTGGTATGTAGGAGATTTTTATGCTGAAGCGTAAATTTGTGGGGATTGGCGTGGCTTTGGCTTTAGGCATATTTGTTGTTTTTGCTTGGCGGTATATTAGTGCTGGGTTTGCTGTTGGGGTGGTTGTTTTTGCGGGTTTGGTTTTGCTTGCAAATTTTGTTTATTTGGTTGTTTTTAAAGATACTGGCGTTGGTGCGAATGTTAGGGCGCAACAATTTTTTAAGGCTAATGGTTTGTTTATAATCGTTTGTCTTTTTTTCTTTTTGGTTGGTGGTGTTTATTTTGGGGTTGTTATGGGTCGGGTAGAGCGGCTTCACGACAGCCGTTTTTTGTATAGCGAAGTTAATATAGGCGGGGTTATAGAGGAAGTGTCGCCAACTGAGTATGGCAAAAGGCTTATTGTAAGGCGCGTAGAAGTCTCGTACGCTGGGCGGGTTAGCCGTGTTGGCTCTAAAATTTCTGTGCATATGCGCACAGACGCGCTTGTTCCGCTGAGAAGTGGCTATCACATTAGGCTTTATGGGGTTAGGTTGCAAGCATCTGAGGTTATTAGGTTTAACAACTTAAACACGAATGCAATTATAAACAACATACATTTTCACGTGTGGCTGTGGGACGCGGGTAGGCTAGAGCAAGATGGCTCTAGTTTTTCTTTAAGGGTTAAGGACTATTGGTCTTACGTTTTGCATACAGTTGCGCCTCCCGATGAGGCAGGTTTTTTGTATGCTTTAGTTTTTGGCGATAGGCGGTATTTGTCGGCTGATTTTGTAGAGAGTTTTAGGTATGCGGGGCTTTTGCACATAATGGCTGTATCTGGGCTTCACATATCTATTTTTGGTGTGATGCTAAGTTTTTTGCTTAGGCGAATGCGAATTAAGGGTTGGGCAAATTTTATTGTTTCTGCGATTATTTTTATTTTGTATGCGTGGCTTTGTAGTTTTAGCCCGTCAGTTATGCGCGCTGTTATAATGAGTTTGGTTTTTATAGCCAGTTTGAATTTGGGGCGGCGGACTGATGCTTTAAACACATTGTTTTTTGCGGGTACGCTTATATTGTTGTTGAACCCTGTGTTTTTGTTTGATATTGCTTTTTTGTTGAGTTTTAGTGTTGTGTTTGGGATAATTTGTTTGACACGACCGATTGCTTTGTGGCTTAGCAAGTTTGCGGGTTTTATAAAAGGTTTAGGCTCTGATAAAGATGTAGTAGTGCAAGCAAAAGTTAACGCGAATATTCCAAGCAAAAAGGCTAACTTTTTTGCGATATGTATATCATCGTCTGTGGGTGTGCTTCCCGCATCTGCGCATTTTTTTAACTACTATCCGCTACTCAGCCTTGTAAGCGGGATTATTGTGTTGCCAGTTTTGCCACTTATTTATGGGGCGACTATTGTAATGCTTTTGCTCTCTACAATATTAATTCCGATTGGTTTTTTGGGTGGCTTTTTAGGTTTTATTGGTATAATATTTATGCCGTTTAGGTTTGTAGCAACTTACATAATTTTTATGGCAGAGACTTTGGCATACGAGAGGGCAGAGTTGTTTGTGTATTCGTTAGGGCTTTTGTCGGTTTTGTTTTTTGTGGCTATAATTTATGCGGGCAGATATTCGCCGCTTCAAAGTCGGTATAAGGCGGTGGTTGTGGCGGTTTTGAGTGTTGTGATTGTGTTTGGCTATGTGTATAAATATAACATCGGGCATAGTTTGAATGCGCAAAGGTATTATTCTATAACGCGGGTTCAAGGGGGTAATGTAAGCGTTGTGTCTACGGCGCGTGGGGCTTATGGCGCGCGAAATATTTTGGTTTTAACAGAAGAGATAGATGCGCGGGCAGACACGAGTTTGCAAAGGTATCTAAACTTTAGGGCGGTTCGGCGGGTAGATGCGGTTGTTGTACACGATGTTAATTGGACTCACGCAAGGGTTAGTAGGCTGGTTAGGAAACTAGAGCATTTCGAGTTGAGCGTTGTTTACTTGTCGTCTGTAAGCGAAGAAGATTTTGAAGAGTTTTTCGACTTAGTGCCGCTTCGGGCATTTGATTTAAGGTTTATGGACAATGCGTTTTATGTCTATGGCGTGAGATTTCAGTTTTTTTATAACTTTCCAAATAATAGTGTGGCGCTGGGCATTGTGATGGGTGGTGGCTCTAGTGGTGGCTCGAGTGGTGGTTCAGGGGGTGGCTCTAATAGGTTAGTGGCGGTGCATTTGCCCGCACGAGTGCTAGATAATCAGTGGTATTTTTTCGACTTTTTAAATCTGTGGGCATTAGGCGCGCTTGGGCAAATCAATTTAATAATAACGCCAACCTATAACGAATTGCTAGAAGATTTTCCGAATGTTTACATACTGCTAACTAATAGGGGAGAGAACCACGTATGGCACGACACAACACTAAATTTAAGGCACTTCCGCAATGGCTATTTTAGAATGCGTAGCGGGGTTTAGGGATAAGCGAGCGTTGAGCGTTCAGTCTATCGCTAGATAGGTAGTGCAAGTAATAAAAAAAGGGCTACTCGATTTTGTGAGTAGCCGTTTAGATTTTTGTATGAGATTTTGTGAGTTTATGGGCGGTCGGCTAATAAGTATGTGCTTGATATGTACTTTATGCGGCAGCCCATTTGCCGTAGTTTGCGGCGGTTGCTTCTTGTTGTAGTGTTACAAAAAAGTCTCTGTGGTGGTTGCGAATATTTGTTCCTGTAACTACTGCGTAGCCCGCTAGTAGCATAAGCGCGCCCACGTTATAAGTGCGTATGCGGCTCTCAGCAAAAGAAGGGGTGGTTAGCCAAACGTGGCGGCGCAGGCGGTTACCAACTGATGTATTGTCGCCGTCGTAGTTTGCCCCAACAACGCGCTTTAAATAAACCGCACGACCAACTGGCAGTATGGTTCTTAGGTGTTCTGTCGCTTCCGGTCCGAACGGCTCTATATTACCACCGGTTGCTTCTGGCGCGTCTATGCCTATAAACCTAATTGTGCGTCTCTCTCCCGTGTTAGCAAAGCCGGCTGCATCACTTCCGTGTGTTATGTCAACTTCTATTGTGTCGCCATCTATCACCCTTACAACAGTTGCTTGCTCTATATTTACATTGCTTGTAGGCAACGTATAATTATATTCGTCGTCGTTTAATAAATCTAGTATAAAGTCGCACCCCGATAGTAAAATAGTAAAACTTGTCGCAAGTAGAATAATCGCTGTGAACAAACTCACACTCTTTTTTCTAAAACGTTTCATATCTCCTCCAAATTTTTTTAGGTATTTTTGAGTTTGAAAACTTTTTGCACTATTGTTTTTTGTTTGAACCTAATACAATTTATGACATAAATGAATTTATGGTGTGTAGCCCTACAAAAAAAACAAAGCGACTTTGCTATATCGTGCAAAGCCACTTTGAGCCGTGAAATTTTGTGTGACTTGCACAAGTTAGGGCGTAAGCCCATTTGGTGCGGACGGGGGGACTTGAACCCCCACGGTCTCCCGCCAGATTCTAAGTCTGGTGCGTCTGCCATTCCGCCACGTCCGCTCGGGTTTTTAGAGTTATTCGGTTGGGTTTAAAAAGTTGCATAAATTGTGTAGAATATTCATACAACCTATATAGTTTACTAGATATTTAAAAAAAAGTCAAGCAATTTCATAAAATTTATTTTACCATTTTATACAAAAATTTTGCTAAAATGTTTGACTTATTTTGGCAAAATTGTTATACTAGAACAAAGCGGTTGTGTTTAACTATATATCTTTAGCACATTTGCTTTAAGTAAATTACAAACTCACATACCATTTACAAAAAATACATATGGATATTGTTTTAAGAATTTTACTGTTTGCGGCAATTTATATGGCTTTTTATAGTCTTGTTTCTGCGTTTAAGGGCAAGTTTAAAAAAGCACATTTAGTAATGCTTGAAGTTACCAAGTATGTATTTTTATTTTCTGTGGTTGCTGTTGGCGTTATGTTTTTGCAGTATGCAAATGCGCTATCAACTCTGCCACATCTAGAGCGCACGTTCAGAGAAGTTATGTGGCAAGACAACCTATCTAGAAATGGTCTGTTTTGGCAAGAGAGCATAGCGCGTAGTGTAATGCTTCAAGCAAACCTAGCAAAAAACATAAACAACTTGTCTTTGCTTGTTATGTTTGGCGTTATAGCCGTTGTTTATTCTGTTAAAGATTTTAAACATAATTTTTTGAAAAGGTTTTGTTTTAACCCATTTGTAGTGGTGTCTACTTTTAAAACAAACACTTTTATGAGCAATATTTTTAGTGGCATTTTTATAGGCGAGAGTTTTGGTTTTATTAAGGCTTTGTTTGTAAAAATAGCAAATACTTTTGCTTGCTTAAAGGTTAGGCTAGCACAAGTTAGCATAATGATTAAGATGCTACTTATTGGCTCTGTGCTTTTTGTGCGCAACTTTATCAGAAGGATATATGCTTTTGTAACTTTGTCGTACCTTAGCGGCGGCGGATACTGCGACAGTTACGCTGTATTATTAAACTAAATAATTAAACGAGACAACTTACACACTTAGTTTTTGAGTGAACTTTTTTCGTTACGGCTTTTATTTGCAAGGTGCTTAAACAGCATTTAAGAAATTTGCAGAATAAAGTCGGGAAGGGTCGAGAAAGCCTAGTTCGTTCAAAAAATGCTAAATGTATAAATTGTCTCTATTTTTTTAGGCATACTATTTTGTGTACGCCTTTTTTTATGACCTAGGAATTATGCTATTGAGAACCGGGTGAAATGCTTCGTCCAAAAAAGCCGAGCCTCAAGCGAGGGAATCGGCGAAGCCGACTTTTTTAAATTACAAATTACAGTTTACAAATTACAATTTACAATATTTAAAATTCAACTTTTAAAATTCAACATTTAATCATATGGAAATTATATTCTACATCTTAATAATTGCGGGTATAGCCATTGGGTTATGTTTGTGCTATTTTTTACTTAAAAACATAAAGCACAGGCAAGTCTTTTATTTGGTGCTTGTTACGTCCCTTGTTGCTGCGTTTTTTATACGCACGATGATAGGGCAGAACGAGTTTGCTGAGCGGGGGGCATATTCCGTACACGTATCCGCGCTTAGATGGGTAATGCGCATTAACCAGCACGGCGAGTGGGTAAGGATATGGACAGACTACCAGCCACTAGGAATGGTGTCTGTTGCAATAGGTTACATTTTGCTGTGGCTTAATATAGCAAGTTTTGTAACAATTACTATGACGGCGTTTTTTAATATGCCATTTATGTCTAGGCTTGTTATGTATTTCTTTTTGCCGATAAGCGTTTTGTCGATTGTGTTTTTTGCACCAAGTGCGTTTTTGCTAGAAGGCGCAAGCGCGACAGATGGCTTTAACTTAAGAGTATTTTTATACGCGCTGGAAGTTGCCTTGGTTTTGTCGCTTTGTATTTTTCATACAACATATGTGTTTAAAAAGGCAAACGAAAAGGCAGATAAGATAGCAAACGATAGCAAGGCAGAGCAGATAGATATTTTTGCAGACAATACAGAAGCCGAGTACACACAACATTTACAAGGTGTTGTGGCAACCAACAAACCTAATAAAAAAGGTCTTTGGGCTTATATCAAAACGGGCTTAAAGACAAGCCGAAAAGAAGTGCTTGCAATGCTTGCGGTTTTCCCTATAATTTTAATTGTAACAATGCCTATCCACACGCTTATAGTTTTTGTGGGGCTGGGCGGACCAAACGCGGCAGAGCGCCTTACTTTTCAGCACAGAGTTTTTATTTATCTAGCCTTTGCAATTCCGTTTTTGCTTTACGCAGGCATAAATAAATTAAGGCAGTTGTTTAAACCATCAGAGTTGTTAGACAGCGTACAACTAGACAGCGAAGTGGCTACATCACCGCAAGCGAAAATAACCGCTAATGCACAAACCACACAGTACGGGGGCGATACGCAAGTTATGCAAACCACACAGTACGGGGGCGATACGCTAGTTATGCAAACGAGCGAGCAACTTAAAACACAACCCCACACACAGCCCACCCCTTATGTTACAGCCCTTGCAAAGCCCGCCTACACAGAAGTTGTTAGGTATGCAATTTTGTTTGTGGCGGTGGCTACGTTAATTGGCTTTAGCATTAACTTCCCGCTTTTATATAATTTAAGACCCACACGACTTCCGCTTCATTTATGCAACACGGCTATGTATATACTGCCTATCGTTTTAATATTCAGAATGAAGCGCGTGTTTTACTTTACTTTTTTTATAAACGTATTTGGGGCTTTTGCCGCAATACTAATGCCTAACTATGGGGGCTATAGCATTTTACACCCAACATTCTTTAGTTTTTGGCTTAACCACTACATCGCGTTTTTCTTACCGCTTTTGTGTGTAGCGCTAGGGATATTCCCGCGCCCAACAGTAAAAATCTTTGGCTACTCTATTGCGGGCTTTGCGGTTTATTTTGTTGGGGTTGCTTTTACAAACGCGTGGGCATCTAACTATGGCAATGTAGACTACTTCTTTTTAAACTCTACCTTTATAATAGACCACCTGCCAGGAAGCGCACTACAAGACATTATGAACACAACGGTTTCTTTCACGTGGGGCAGTTATTACTTCAGTTTTTATATATTATACAAAATTATTTTCTTTATAGTTTATATAATACTAGCGCTTGGTATGTGGCTAATTTACGAGTATTGGTTTAACAGTTGGGATAGTCTAAGGCGACTTTTCAGCAGAAAAGAAAAGATAGAGTTAGATGCACTTGCGCTAAAAGCAAAGTACGGGCTAAAGAGTTTAGACGAGCCGCTTTACCCAGAAGGCGCAGACTTACTTGTTTTACGAAACGTATCTAAAACATACGATGGCAAAAAGTATGCCGTTAAAAATGCTAGTTTGGAAGTAGGCGCGGGCGAGATATTCGGCTTTTTAGGACCAAACGGCGCGGGCAAGTCTACAATAATAAAAAGCCTTGTAGGGCTTCAGACACTAACGGGCGGGCAAATGGTTGTGTGCGGGTTTGATGTAGAGAAGCAGTCGCAAGCAACCAAAAGCCGCATAGGCTTCGTACCAGACCACTACGCACTTTACGAAAGGCTTACGGGGCGCGAATACGTAAACTATATAGCAGACCTTTACGATGTAGAACTAGAAAAGCGCAACCAACTTATAGAGCATTTTTTGAAAATATTCGAACTAGCTCACGCGTTCGATTCTCAAATGAGAACCTACTCGCACGGAATGAAGCAAAAGATAGCAATTATGGCAGCCCTTATACACAGCCCAAAAGTTTGGATACTAGACGAGCCACTAACGGGGTTAGACCCTAACAGCATATTCCAAGTAAAAGAGACAATGCGAGAGTATGCGGCGGCTGGTAATATAGTTTTCTTTTCATCTCACATTATGGACATTGTTCAAAAACTATGCGACAGAATTGCAATTATCAGAAAAGGGCAGGTTATAGCAACCAAAAGGGTTAGCGAGATAGAAGCAATGGGCATACCGCTAGAAGAGTACTATATGTACGCAATAAAATTCGGGCGAGTGCCAGAAAGCAAAGAAGAAGTAAAAGCAGTACCACTAGAAGAATTGGTATTGATAAATGCTTAGATTAAAGTGTAAAGTGCAGAGTGTAAAGTGTAAAGTGGCTTCACACACGTTCCGTGTAAAAAATTTAAACTGATAGAAATAGGAATTTATATGGAAGGGATAATTTATAAAAAATCATTTGACTTTGCTGTTAGAATTTATAGACTTTACAAGTACTTGAAAGATGATAGAAAAGAGTTAGAGATAGCATCGCAGTTATTAAGATGCGGAACAAGCATAGGTGCTAATGTTTCAGAAGCAAAAAATGCCCCAAGCAAAAAAGATTTTAAAAATAAAATGAATATTGCACTAAAAGAAGCAAGAGAAACAGAGTTTTGGCTTAGGCTTCTTAACGAAGTTGGACTTTTGAAAGACCTTCAATACGAAAGCATAATTATTGACTGTAGCGAACTAATAAAAATACTTGTATCAATAATCAAATCTTCTCAGAATTAGCAAATTTAAATCTAACAAAATTGTAAATTATAGCGTTCAAACGCAAACTAATTTTATGAGTTTAACCACTTTACACTCTACACTTACACTTTACAATAAATAAAACACCGAACAAAATTATAAAAATTGTAAAATTCTAACGTTCAAACGTAAATTGATTTTATGAGTTTAACCACTTTACACTTTACACTCTACACTTTACAATAAATAAAACTATGGATATAACAACACAACAAAACGTAGGGCAAGCGCAATATCCCGCAGATTCGCGGCGCGTTAGTACGGCTAGCAGTTTTAGGACGCTAGTGGCTATGCAATTGCGCGAAAAGGCAGATTTAAGTTTTACAAAAAACTTCCGCTCTTTTATAATGGCGGTTGTGCCTAAGGTTTTGGTTTTTGTTATGGCTGTTGCTATATTTTACGGGCTGTTTTGGTTTGCGCGCCACACGGGCATTTTTGGTCACGCTACAGTTCATATAAATGTTTTGGTTTTAGTTTTTACAATTATAATGCTACTGAGCATATCGTTTACTACAAACGCCCTAACCAAAGCGCTTTACCTTAGTTTCGACAATAAAATTTTACTAACACTACCGGTTGCAACAACACTAGTTTTTTTCTCTAAACTAACTGTATACTACATTTTAGAATTCAGACGCTCTTTAACTTTTGTTATGCCCGTGTTTATTGGCTTTGGAATGATAAGGGGTTTTTCGTTTTTCTACTATTTGTTATTGCCCGTATCGTTTTTGGTAATTTCTCTACTGCCTGTTGTTGTTGGTGCGTTTTTATCTATCCCGCTTTTATACGCTATTGTTATAATCAGAAAAAATAAAATTCTACAACTTGTTTTGTCTGTTACAACAATTATTTTAAGTGTGTTTTTTGTTTTTTGGCTAGCAAGTTTAATACCAGAAAATTTCGATTTCTTTGGTCATTTGCGCCAGCATATGGAAACAATAAACAATTTTTTTGCAAACTTTAGGTCTACCTTTTTTATGTTTGCTTGGCTTGTAGATATGGCGGTGGGGGACGTTGGGTTTAATTATCATAATTTAATCACGGCGCGTGGCATAAGTGTATTTTTTGGGGCTTTAGCCTTTGCTTTAGTGTGCTTATCTGTTGCGTATATAGTTGTAAGGCCATTCTATTTTAAAATGGCAACAAAGTCTACAGAGAACGCGGGCGCAGAAATTATAAGCCAAAAACGAAACGTTAAACTAACCAGTTTTTACTCTATACTAAAAAAAGAATTACTTTTAAAATTCAGAACTTCGGGCGCACTTGCACATACTGTATTTGGGGTGGTGTTTTTACCATTTGCTATATATTTACTTAACAGAATTTATGGTATGATGAGTACAAACCACTTAGGCGATATAGTGTCGTTAACAACAAACTTTTTTATAGTTATACTTTTTGTACTAACCCAAAACATTATTTCCGCTGCCATATTTTCTAGAGAAGGCAAAGCAGTATACATTATAAAAACTACGCCCGACACAATACGCGCTAACATAATTGCCAAAATGCTTTTAGATGTTGCCCTTATAAGTATATCACTACTAATAACTGTTGCTATAGTTGCTAGTGCAAATAATTTGCCACTTGTTATGAGCATACCATTTTTTATATCCGTGTTGATGTTTTCTGTTGGGCATATTTGTTGGAGTATACAACTAGACATAACAAACCCACAACACAACAAAATTATAGATGGCGTACACGAGACAACAAACCCAAACGAATTAATCTCACTAGCAATAGCCCTAACCATAAGTGCCATAGTTTCTTTGGCGGCTGTGATGTTTATGTGGCAAGACTTTACAAGCACGTGGGTCAGAATTTTAATTGTAGCAACAATTTTTGTTGTGCTTAGAATTTATTTGCTTATTCAAAACGCAAAAGTCTATTTTAAAGACGGCGCGGTGGAAGAGCGAGAAAAAAAAGTGGAGGTTCCCCCCTTATGAGAAAGCAAGCCTATATAATAATGGGAGTTGTTTATTTTACATCTATACTATTTATACTATTTTTCGGCTTCAATTTTTCAGTTGTAAACCCAGTTGTTGTTGCAACAGACATACGCTTTACAAACCAAGAAATTACGCAAACACCAGATGTACCAGAAAGACATATTTGGATTAGGACTGCCGAACTTAATAGGGGAATTAATTCTCCGCAAGGTGTTTTTGTACTACAACTTAATTGGAGAGTAATGCCCGACAATGTAACAAACAGAGATGTTAATTTCTTTTTGTTTGCTGACCCACAGTTAATAGACCGCGTAGAGTTAGATGAGACGTGGGGAAGGCTAATATTTACAGGGCTTATACCTTCCCTTAATATAAGAGTAGAAAGCGTAGATGGTAGTATGATATATGATAACTTGCTAATATTAATTATGTAGAAAAACACCGTGTAAAAATATTTATAAATAACAAATCCAATATAAAAAAACGTCACAAATACTTAAGTTTAATTATATTTGTATGGTGACAAAGGAGAAACAAAAATGAAAAAACAAAACAGAAAAGTTTTGAGCTTGCTTATAGCGTTATCGTTAGTGTTTTCGCTATTTGCATTCAGCGCGTGTGAGAATTTAGAAATTCGCACATCCCCTTTTAGTACATTCGATTTTGTTGCAGGCACTTATATAACTGAAGTTCCATTTGGCGAACAGCCAGATTTTAACGGAACGGAAGTTAGAATTGCTTTTGCAGACACAGAGAGAGCGCCGGTTGTTGCTACATACGCGGGCGGTGTATGGGCTAACAAGCCGGAAGGTGCTACAATAGCACTAAGTTTAAACACAAATGTTGCAGGTGCGCAAACCCTTACAGCAAACATAGAATACAGAGGGTTTAACGCAAGTGCTACAAGGCAAGTAATTGTAATCTCTTATGGTGCTACTGATATCACGGCGCTTATGTTGCCAGCATTTTTAATAACTTATACGGGAAATATTGCTACAGATGCACAGAACGAAAGAAACAACTTTAAAAAGGCAGATGCTGGTTATTACGTTGGTACAGCAAACAACTTTGATTTCTTCCCGCAAATATGGGCTATAGACCAAGGCTCTCCGCGTACAGTTCCTGTTGGTGGCTTTACACCAGATGTTAGCGTTTACAAAAGGGTTGGTGATGCAGCGTGGGATACTATCACAACACCTTTACCGGCAGAAAACCCTTACGTAACTGTAAATGCTCGCCTAGGTCAGTTTAGGTTTACAGAAGCGGCAATTGGTGATGACATATCTTTCAGAATTGTTCAGTCTATCCCTTACGAGTATATATATGAAGATAATAGGGCGGTAGTTTTACCAATAGCATTAGAAAACGTAAGAGTTGTAGATGCGTGGAATGCAACCACAGTTGCTTGTCTTCGTTTGTTAGATAATAGGTATGCTACTCATACTGCGGGCTATGCAGTTCCGTTTAATAGGGGAAATACACCAACTAGAGATGTATGGCTAACTGTAAGCCCAGAGAGAGAGATTAACGGGCTTGTGTTGCATAACACTATGACTATAACAGCGGCGCACCTTCCGCAAAGAACAGAGCAAGGGCTTTTGGTTCCGGGGGCTACAGGTCCGCTTATCAGAAATGGCTTTGTGCTTTTTGAAAGGCTTCTTAAGTCAGACGCTACTACAGACTTTAACTTTATAGGTAACTTTTTTAATATATCAACAGCACAATTACCAAGAGTAAGTGGTGTAACGGGTGCTTTAGGCGGGCAGCTTTCTCAGGCAAGTTTATTTGCGTTTGATAATTTTTCAGAAAATTATGCTATAAATGTAAGAAACTTTAGTGCTACTTCTAATGTAGTGCGCTCTCCTTTCGCGTCAGATGCAGCGGGTATAACTTTTGCTTATATTGGCGGTAAGGTTAATGTTACAAATGCAATTATTACAGGGCATCACATAGTGTTTAATGTTTACGAGAGAATGCAATATTATCACGATGTACAAAGGGCGCACTTAACAGCAAGGTATTTAAGGGCGTACGATGCGTGGTTTGGCTTTGCATATGTTCACGATGCTAGAATAGATATATACAATTCAGATATACAAGATTTTGGCGGACCGGCAATTGTAATTGCAGACTCACCGGGTAGAACGCATCACGATATATTACTTCGCTCTTACAACGCGCCAGAAGTAAGCGTTACAGATTCTACAGTTGCTTCCTTTGTTACAGGCGCAGCCCCTTGGTTTGCTTTACACGGGGTTACTCCATTATTTACACAAGTTACAGATTTAGAAACGCTACTTTTTAGAAATCCAGATGCTTTAGGTGGTTTCAATCGCTCTATTTTTACACCAATACCTGTAGATTTCGGACCACCAATTTGGGCGCACAATATTTTGGTTGTTTTCCAACAAGACCCAGAAGACCCAGTTTGGGCTTTAGCTCCAGACCACGTTGCGACAGGCTTTTTCAGAGAAAGAACAACAACAAACGGTGTTGCGGGTGAGTGGTCGTATGTTCTTAATTTGGGCTCTCACGCGGCTAGTGAGGGTGTGCGTGCTGGTATGCAAAATGTAGTAAGCACACAACTTGGTGGCACTAACCTGCAAGTTGGTGATACAGTTCTTAGGTTTAGCACAGACTTAGTAGGTATAGTAAACCCGCTTCAAAGAGCCACGCTTTTCCCGCAATTAGATATTCCACAAAACCAACTAACTGTTGCTACTACAAATAGAAAGGGTCTTTATATTCAACAACCGGGCGGTTTTTGGATGGCAATAGGTATGGAATTGTTCAATTGGACACCACCGCAAGCCTAAGAAAATTGCAGTTTTTAAATCAAATCACAAATCAACCCAAAACAACAACTAAAAAAAGTGCGGTTAAAATTCTAACCGCACTTTTTTAGTTGTAATTAATCACAAATTATGCTATAATTATTTATGGAATAGACTAATTAAATTCGTGGGGAAAGGTAGGTAAAATTATGGTAAACTATGAAAAAGCAAAAGGGTTGAGAGACCCTATCCTTAAGTCAAAGTATGAAAAAACAAAGGCACTTTCAAAACTTATGGCGGAATTACAAAAGGGCGAAGATAGTATAAAAGCAGGTCGCGTTTATTCTTGGGAAGAAGTAATGAAAAAATTAGGTCTTGATTATGAGCAATAGTTTACGTTGAAAATATAATTTAAAAAGATTAGTTAAAATGGTTGACTTTGGGTTTTTAATTTGGTATACTTGTAAAGGTAGAAACCTTTACGTGTGGCTGTGGTGTTATGTTGCTAGGTAAGTTGTGGGCTGGTAAGGTAGTTTTTAAAACGTATGAGTTTAGAGAAAAATTTGTAAAAGGTATGAGTTTAGAGAAAAGATTTGAAGTTGGTAAGTTGTTAGAGTTTTATGGGGCTTTGCTTAGTGAAAAACAGCGGGGCGTTATGGAGCAATATTATTTTAACGATTTGTCGCTTAGCGAGATTGCCTTACTTCTTAGCAGTACGCGCCAAGCGGTAAGGGATATTATTGTTAGGGCAGAGAGCAACTTAGCAGATATAGAGCAAAAGTTGGGGCTAGTTAAAGATAACGCTTTGCTTAAGCAAAAATTGCAAAAGTGTTTAGAATTGTTAAGCGCGGGCGAGATAGACACTTGCAAGGCATTGTTATCTGAGATTGGCAATTTATAGACAGCCGTTTTATGTATGGCGGGCTATCAGAATTAAGGAGAGTATTTAGATGGGGTTATTTAGTAGTTTATCAGAACGTTTATCACATATATTTTCTAAGTTAACTAAGCGCGGCAAACTTACTGAGCTTGAGATAAAAGAGGCTATGCGCGAGATTAGAATTGCGCTTTTAGAAGCAGATGTTAACTTAAGTGTTGCTAAGCAGTTTATAAGGGCTGTTAGTGAAAAGGCGGTTGGGGTAGATATTTTAGAAAGCCTTACGCCCGGTCAGCAAGTTATCAAGTTAGTTAATGAAGAACTTATAAGCCTTATGGGTTCTACGCACACGAAACTTGCAATAGCGCCATCACCCCCAACTGTTATTATGATGGTGGGTTTGCAAGGGGCTGGTAAAACCACAATGTGTGGTAAGCTTGCTAAGATGCTTGCTAAGCAAGGCAAAAAGCCGATGCTTGTTGCGTGTGATATTTACAGGCCGGCGGCTATAAAGCAGTTGCAGATTGTGGGCGAGCGTGCGGGTGTTAGCGTTTTTGAAAAGGGTACGCAAAACCCAGTTAAAACGGCAAAGCAAGCGCTTGCAGAGGCAAAGCGCCTTGGCTACGATACGCTTATAATAGACACGGCGGGTAGGCTTCACATAAATGCCGAACTTATGAAAGAGTTAAAGGATGTGAAGGCAGAAACCAAACCGAACGAGATTTTACTAACAGTAGACGCTATGACGGGGCAAGATGCCGTGACAGTAGCAACCAGTTTTAACGAGCAGTTAGACATAAGCGGTGTTATACTAACAAAGTTAGATGGCGATACGCGCGGTGGTGCTGCGCTGTCTATTAGGGCTGTTACGGGCAAGCCTATAAAGTTTACGGGTATTGGCGAGAAACTAGAGGATATAGAGGCGTTTCACCCAGATAGAATGGCGAGTAGGCTTTTAGGTATGGGTGACGTTTTAACTCTTATAGAAAAAGCGCAAGACGCGATGGATGAGAAAGAGTTAAAAAAACTAGAGAAAAAGTTTAAAGAGCAAAAGTTTACACTAGAAGATTATCTAGCGCAGTTCGACAGCCTTAAAAAGATGGGCAATGTAGAAGACTTGATGGGTATGATTCCCGGGCTTGCAAAAAAGGTTGGTAGGGGTAAGATGGAAATAGATGAGAGCCGCCTTGCCAGAATGAAAGCCATAATACAAAGTATGACGCCCAAAGAGCGCAAAAACCCAGAGACTATAAAGGCATCTCACAAAAAGCGTATAGCAAACGGAAGCGGCACAAGCATACAAGAGATAAACCAGTTGTTAAAGCAATTCGAGCAGACTAAGGGGCTTATGAAGCAGTTTAGTGGGAGTGGGAAGCGTGGTAGGCGCGGGTTGCCTTTCTAAGCGCTATGCAATGTAGAAATTATAATGTACAATGTACAAATTACAAATGTTACACGCATAAAGAACAAAACTTTTTGACAGTTTCAAATTGCTGACTGTTCAAAAGTTAGATAATTTATGTGTGCATCATTTGTACATTGTAATTTGTAATTTGTAATTTGTAATTTGTAATTTTTCAAATTTATATTCAAACAAAACAAATACAATATACAAAAGTTATGCGAAAAGCATATCACGGAGATTAACAAAAATGGCAGTTAAAATCAGACTAACAAGAATGGGAGCAAAAAAAGCTCCGTTTTACAGGATATCTGTAGCAGATGCCCTAAGCCCAAGAGATGGCAGGTTTATAGAGCATATAGGTTATTACAACCCTATGACAGAGCCTGCAACAATTAAAATCGATAAAGAAAAGGCACTAGCGTGGCTTAGTGATGGCGCGCAGCCTACACAAACTGTAAAGGATATTTTCAGGCGCGAGGGTGTTGCGCTAGAGCAAACAAAAAAGCCAGCAAAAAAGCCTCGTGTTAAAAAGAAAAAAGAGCCAAAGCCTCTAAAGCCTAAAAAGAAAAAGGTTAAAGAGCCAGAGCAAAAAGCAGAAGAGCAAGCAGAGTAGGAATATAGAATGTAAAGTGTAAAATGTGAAGTGTAGAGTGGTTTCACCGCTAGCGCTAGCAATATTTACTTTGCAAATTGCACGCAAGTGGAAATTTAAACTGTCAAAAAGAACTTGCATTAAAGGTTTTAACAACTTTACACTTTACATTTTACACTTTACACTAATAATTAATATGGAAGAACTTATAAGATACTTAGTTGCTTCTTTGTTGCAAACTGATGAGAAGCCAAACATCGTTATAGACGAAAAAGCCAAAGAAGTTAAAATAAAGGTTACATTACCATCTAAAAACTATGGTAAACTTATTGGTAAAAACGGCAAAATTGCTAACGCTATTAGGATAGTTTTAAAGGCGTGTTCTAATAAGTTTTATGGGAATAAAAAACTTTACGTAAATATAGGCGAATAGTTTTATGAAAGATAATTTTTTAGATGTGGCAAAAATACTTAAGCCTGTTGGGCTTAAGGGCGAAGTTAAAATCAAGTGTTTTTTAGATAGCATAGACTATTTGAGCGATATTAAAAGTTTGTACTTAGAGCCTTGCGATAAGTCTGAATTTTTAAGCGCAAAAGTTAAGCAAAAAAGCGGTACGCACTCAAAAGGTGGTATACAATTTATACCGCTTAAAATTGTTAAGTTGCGCAAAAAAGACAATGAGTTTGGCTTTGTGTATTTAGAGGGTGTAACTGGTGTGCAGCAAGCAGAGGCTTTGAGAGACAAGCCTCTTTATGCTATTAAAGATGAAATTCCGCTGGGCGAGAATAGATATTTTATAGCAGACTTGCTAGGCTGTATTGTTTACGACAGCTCGGGTAAGGTTATAGGCGAAGTGGCAGACATAGATAACTTTGGTGCGGCAGATGTCTACACAATTGTAAGTGGCGACAAGCAGTTTATGTTTCCGCTAGCAGACCACATTATAGTCAGTATAGACCCAACAAAAAAAGAGATTGTACTAACAAACGAAGTATATAATATGCTTGTAGAATAACTCTGTGTAAATCAGAGTAACACGCTTTATGCTTTGTGCTGACCGCTGAATACTAGTTACTAACCCCTGAACCCTGTATGCTGTATGCTGAACCCTATACACTTATGAGAATAGATATTTTAACACTTTTTCCAAATAGTTTTTCGGCTTTTGATGAGAGCATTATTAAGCGCGCAAAAGACAAAGGACTTGTGGATATTAACTTGCATAACTTTAGAGAATACTCTAACTGCCCGCACAAAAAGGTAGACGACTATATTTTTGGCGGTGGGGCTGGTATGCTTTTGGCTTGTCAGCCTATAGTAGACTGCATTAAAAAAGTTGACCCAAACAACAGCGCTTATCGTATTTTTTTGTCGCCCAAGGGCAAGTTATTAAACCAGCAATTAGTGAATGAAATTGTGCAAATTTTTAAAGACAAACGGCACCTTTTATTATTATGTGGGCATTACGAGGGCGTAGATGCACGTGTGGCGCAAAACTATATAGACTTAGAGGTTAGTATAGGGGACTATATATTGTCTGGTGGTGAGATTGCCGCAATGGTTTTGGTAGATACAATTGTTAGAAATTTAGATGGCGTTTTGGGTAACGCGCAATCTAATAAGCGTGAGAGTTTTGCTGAGCATTTGTTGGAAGAGAGCCACTATACGCGCCCCGAAAATTTTGAAGGGCATTTAGTTCCGCCCGTTTTACTAAGCGGTAACCATAAAGAAATAGAGAATTGGCGACACTCTCAAAGCATAAAAATAACAAAAGAGCGCCGCCCAGATTTATACAAAAAACATAAAAAATATGGCAAGAAATAGATATATTGGTTGGTTTCCCGGTCATATGAAAAAGGCTTTACGGGAGATTAGCGAGCGGTTAAAATTAGTAGATGTTGTAATTTATATGCTTGATGCAAGAGCGATAGGCAGTTGTATTAACCCAGAGTTAGACAAACTTATTGCGGCTAAAGACATACTTTATTGCTTTAACAAAGCAGACATTGCTAATGCGGGCGTTACAAAAGAATGGGCGAAGCATTTTGCAAGCCAAAATAAAAATGTGCTAGAACTTAACAGCCTTAAGCAAAACTCTGGCGCAAAGGTGCTTGCCGAAGTTAATAAAATTATTGCACCAAAACTAGAGCGTAATAAAACGCGCGGCATAAACAAAACGTTTAGGCTTATGGTGGTGGGCATACCAAATAGTGGCAAGTCTACGCTTATAAATACAATTTGTAAAGGCAAAAAAACTGCTACTGGGGATAGACCGGGCGTAACGCGCGCGCAACAATGGGTAAGGGCTGGGCAGTACTTAGAAATTTTAGATACGCCCGGCGCGCTTTATCCTAAATTTTTGCACCAGCAAATTGCTAGACACCTAGCCTATATCGGAAGCATCAATCCAAATATTTTAGACTATGCAGAACTAGGTATGCACTTTTTGCAAAGACTAGGGGTGCTGTCTGATAGACAAACGGATATAGTAAAAAACTTGAGTGAGCGCTACGGAATAAATTTAGGGTCGCAAAGTGAAGAGAGTTTACTATACGATGCTTTGGGCGCAATTGCAAAAAAAAGGGGCGCTATGCTTCGTGGGCAACCCGACTTAGAGAAAGCAGCGGTGTTTTTACTTAACGACTTTAGAAGTGGTAGACTAGGGCAAATTTCTTTAGACATAGTGGGGGAAGAATTGCCGACAGACGAGGCGCTTGATATATAAAATTTTTGCCGGTTGTTTGCCTACGGCAATCCAAAGGTCAAAAATTTTTTATATATCTGCGCGCCAGCGAAGGCTGTGTCCTAGCGGACAGCAAAATAATTAACTGAAGCCCAAAGGAGATAAAATGCAGACTAATTTTGAGTTTGACTTAGGTTATAAAAGGCAGGGTTATAATTTGATAGCGGGCGCGGACGAAGCGGGTAGGGGTCCGATTGCCGGACCAATAGTTGCGGCGGCTGTTATTATGCCTTTAGGCGAGCAGATTGAAGGTATTACAGACAGTAAAAAGTTAACCGAGCAAACCAGAGAAGTTTTGTATAATGCTATAATAAGCAAGGCAGTATGTTATGAAGTTTGTGTTTTGAGTGCTGCGCACATAGACAAAGTGGGCATACAAAATGCAAACATAACTGTTTTACAGCGCGCAATTTTAGGGCTGTCTGTTAAGCCAGATATTGTGCTTGTAGATTATTTGAAGTTAGGCGACTTAGGTCTAAAAAGCGAATCTATAACTAAGGGCGATACAAAAAGTTATAACATTGCGTGCGCTAGCATAATTGCGAAAGTGACTAGAGACAGAATAATGCAAGAGTTAGATAAAATACACCCGCAATATTTGCTAGCAAAGCACAAGGGCTATGGGACTTTAAAGCACAGAGAGTTAGTAAAGCAGTTTGGTATGCTTGCAGATTTACACCGAAAAACTTTTAAAATGTAGTAGCAAAAAGTTTTTACTTGCGTTGGGCGACTTGTTGTAGCATAAAAAAATAATCTCTTGCTTGCAAACAAGAGATTATAATTTTTTAAAACTGACCAAGGTGTAATTCTAAACTGACCAAAGTGATTGTTGTAGTATTAGTTACGTAGTGTTCTGATTTGTCTTAACAGTGCGTCGTCCTTAGGTGCTATGCGCGCGGGAGTAGGTGGCTCTGGGCAACGTTGCCCGTGTAAAAGGCCAGATATTTGCCTGCCTATAAATCTTAGCGGGCTAAGCGGTGTAAATATTTCTACAGCAAAAACGCACGCTACTGCTACTGCCACACCTATTCCTATACCGCCACCTTCTATGTTTTGCATCTCAGTATTTGCAAGTTGCTTGCCACTATTTGGCAATTTAATAGTTAAATTAAAATTAGACATTTTGTTTTTTCCCCCTTGTTGTAACCACAACAAGGAAGCCCTTAAGGCAACTTTACGTGATTACAAAATTGATTTAAGTAATTTTTTGTTGTTATTTATATTATAGCATAAATGTTAAAAATTTACAACTATTTATTCTAAAAAATTAGAGGCGAGTGGTAAAAAAATATGAACAATATCTCTAAAGGTAAGGCAGGGGAGGCTTTGGCTGCAGGCTACCTTAAAAAGCATAAATACAAAATTTTAGATACAAACTTTAAAACTAAACTTGGCGAGATAGATATTGTTGCGCTAGATAAAAGCAATAAAAAAATGCCCTATGTTGTGTTTGTAGAAATTAAAACAAGGGCATCAAATATATACGGACTACCTTCCGAGGCAGTTAATATAAGCAAACAAAAAAAGTTAACTCTAGTAGCCGAGCAGTATATTTTGAAAAACAAGTTGTTTTATGGGCTTATGCGCTTTGATGTTATAGAAGTAGTAGAGAACGACATCAGACACATTAAAAACGCGTTTGATGCTTTGTATGATTAAACTTGTACGGCTAGCCCGATATTATGATTAACTGATGTTTTGTATGGCTAACTGATTTTTTTGTATTACTCAGATGTTAGTTACGCAGAAAAAAACCTTGTACGGCGTTCCACATATGTTGGAACTGCTCAGACTCCATAGGTAGCCTTCTAAGTGCCATTTTTGCGCTATCTATGTGCAACTGCATTGCGCGCCCATTGCTTTCTAAAATGCCGTTAATGGTAACAACGTTTTTGTGAAAAACTTCAGTGGCGCGTGAAACAACTGGTGCTAAGGTAGGTGCTAGGGCAGGTGCGGCAATCGGCGCTGCAACTACTTTAGTAGTTTTGGCGGTTGGAAATATTAGTGGCGCAATAATTGGGATAAGTAAAATTTTAGGTGTTCCACCCGACACATTTTGCATTTGCTTATCGTTAATCTCGCATCCGCTAGATGGTAAAATTAATCTCTCAGGCATATAAAAGCCCTCCTTTTAATTTTTCTAGCTCAATGTTTTTTAAGTTGTTAAACAACTTTATTCTATTCTAATTGAGTTTGATTCGTGCAAAACTGTTAGTGCAAAATGCACGCGAGAATATATGTACATATACTCACAATATACATATGTGGATACATATTTTATCATATTATTACAAATCTTGCAAGCGTTTTCACAAAGTTTTTTATTTTTTCATAAAGTTACACGCGGGTAACTTTTTGAGATGTAACTTAAAAGTTATCCACATTCATTTTTAGCGGTGTGGTTTTTAAGAAAGTTGCGACAAACACTTGCATTTAATTTTTGTTTGTGGTATACTTAAAAGGTTAATAAATGCTTTGCACCTCTTTTAAAAATGTGCAAGTAAATATAGCATAGTTTGTAAGAGTTTGTAAGAGTTTGTAAGAGTTGGTTAGGGCGAAAGTAAACGTAGTCTAGCCAAATTAGGTTTGATGCGGTTGACACAGACCACACACAACAGACCATACATAACTATGAGTTTAGGAGTAAAAAATAATGAACGATTTAATTAAGCAAATCGAAAAAGAGAGTTTAAAAGAAAATCCACCAAAGTTTAATGTTGGGGATACAGTTAAAGTTTTTGTAAAAGTAGTTGAGGGCAATAAAGAAAGGCTTCAAGCGTACGAAGGCGTTGTTATATCTAAAAGCGGCGGCGGAAGTGGCGAGACTTTTTGTGTAAGGCGTATATCTTTTGGTATAGGTGTAGAGCGTACTTTCTTACTACATAGCCCGCGTATAGACCGCGTAGAAGTTGTTAGAAAGGGTAAGGTAAGGCGCGCTAAACTTTACTATCTAAGGGGCAGAACTGGTAAGTCTGCAAGGGTTAAAGAAGCAAGAGACCCTCGCCCGCCAAAAGCAAAAGCGGCAGTTAAGTCTACTATGCCAAAGGTGGAAGAGCCAAAGGGTGACGCACCTGCTAAGGTTGCACCAAAGGCTACTGCTGTTAAGGCTAAAGCACCTGCAAAGGCTGTTACTGCGGCTACTAAGGCAAAAAAGTAATTTTTTTCAGACACTTATAATAGGCTATATGCTTTGTACATATAGCCTATTTTTGAACAAATCAATTTGTACCAAACCGAAAAACTTAGACACTCAAACACTTGCGCATTTAATCGAGTTTAACCATTTAACATTAACCATTTAAAATTTAGCATTTAACATTAAAACTATGGATAGAATAAGCAAAATCAGAAATTTTTGTATAATAGCCCACATAGACCACGGGAAGTCTACGCTTGCAGACAGAATTATAGAACTAACGCAAACTGTTGCTGCTAGAGATATGCAAGCTCAACTCTTAGACGGAATGGATATAGAGCGCGAGAGAGGCATTACTATAAAACTTCAGCCCGTTACTATGAAGTATAACTTTAAGGGGGTAGAGTATACCCTAAACCTTATAGACACGCCCGGTCACGTAGACTTCACTTACGAAGTGTCTAGAAGCCTAGCCGCTTGCGAGGGGGCAGTTTTAGTAGTTGATGCATCTCAAGGCATAGAGGCACAAACACTTGCAAATGTTTATTTGGCGCTTGATGCGGGGTTAGAGATTTTACCCGTTATAAACAAAATAGACCTGCCACAAGCGCGCCCTGAAGAAGTGCGAAAAGAGATAGAAGATATTATAGGGCTAGATGCAAGCCTTGCGCCGTTAGTGTCTGCTAAGGCGGGCATAAACATAGAAGCAATTATACAGCAAGTTATAGAGTTAACACCGCCACCGGTTGGTGATGAGAACGCGCCGCTTAAAGCACTTATATTCGATAGTTTTTACGACTCTCATAAGGGTGCGATATCTTTTATTCGCGTAATGGACGGCACGCTTAAACTGGGTCAGAAAATAAAAATGTTCTCTAACAACAAAGCATACAGCGTTGTTGAAGTGGGCGTGTTTACACCAAAGATGACCTCGCGCGAGTATTTAAAGCCGGGCGATGTTGGCTATATGTCTGCTAGTATAAAAAATGTTGCAGACACTCAAGTTGGCGATACAATCACGTGTGCGGCGAACCCAGCGCGCGAGGCTTTGCCCGGCTATAAAAAGGCTTTGCCAATGGTTTTTTGCGGTATATACCCAATAGACGGCGCTAGGTTTGGCGATTTGCGCGACGCTCTAGAAAAACTTCAACTAAACGACGCGGCAATCTTTTTCGAGCCAGACACATCTCAAGCCCTAGGCTTTGGCTTTAGAACGGGCTTTTTGGGTCTGTTGCATATGGAAGTTATTACAGAGCGACTAGAGCGAGAGTTCGATTTAGACTTAGTAGTTACAGCCCCTAGCGTATCTTACAACGTGACTACAAAAAAGGGCGAGAAACTTAAAATAGATAATCCGTCCAACCTGCCACCCTCAACCGAGATAGAGTATATGGAAGAGCCGATAGTTAAGGCGTTTATCTACACGCCACCAGACTATGTAGGTCACGTTATGAACCTTTGCGCAGAAAAGCGGGGCGAGCAGTTGGATATGCAGTTTTTAGATGCAAACAGAGTAAAACTTACTTACGAGATTCCGCTTAACGAAGTTGTGTACGACTTTTTCGACAAACTAAAGTCGCGTACGCGAGGCTATGCAAGCCTAGACTACGAGATTATCGGCTACAAGCAAAGCCAGTTAGTTAGGCTAGATATGCTTTTAAAGGGCGAGATTTGCGATGCGCTTAGTATTATTGTGCATAAAGATAAAGCGTACGAGCGGGGCAGGCTTATTGCCGAAAAACTAAGGGAAGTTATTCCGCGCCAGCAATTCGAAGTGCCAATTCAAGCGGTTATCGGCGCAAAAGTTATTGCCAGAGAAACAGTAAAGGCGCTTAGAAAGGACGTTTTAGCAAAGTGTTATGGCGGTGATATTACGCGTAAGCGCAAACTACTAGAAAAGCAAAAAGAGGGTAAGAAAAAAATGCGACAAGTAGGCTCTGTAGAAGTGCCGTCTGAAGCATTTATGAGCATACTAAAGTTCGACAAGTAAAAATTATGATGTCTATCTATGTGCATATACCATTTTGTAAAAGCAAGTGTGCCTATTGCGATTTTGTCTCAACAGCAGATACAAAGTGTAATGACGCAGATTTAGTAAACGATTATTTTGTGGCTTTGCTAGACGAAATTAAATTGTCTGCTACAGAGTTTGGGGCGCAAAAAAACACAAAAGGTAGTTCTGCAAAAATTCAGTCCCCAAAAGTTAACTCTATTTACTTTGGTGGCGGAACGCCAAGCGAGGTTTGCGTTAGTTATATCGGGCGCGTTTTGAAGCAAATTAAAAACACATTTGATGTTTGCCAAAACGCAGAAATCACGCTTGAGACCAACCCGTGCAGTTTAACTGCTAAAAAACTTACCGAGTATACTAACTTTGGCATAAACAGATTTTCTTTAGGCGTACAAAGTTTTTGCGATAACACCCTTAAGTTTTTAGGGCGAAGCCATAATTCAACTGACGCACTTAAAGCCTTGTCACTTTTAAAAAATGTGAGAGAGAGCACTGGTGCTAACTTTTCTGTAGACTATTTACTAGGCGTGCCAAAACAAACAAAATCTGATATAGACAGCCTTATAGATGTTGTAAAAGAGTATAACATTACGCACGTATCAGCATACGGGCTTAAAATAGAAAAGGGTACGCCCCTTTATAAAGCGCGCACGGGGATAAATGAAGACCACGCAGCAGACCTATACGAATACTTAGTAGAGCAACTTAATGATATTAAACTAAACCGCTACGAAGTATCCAACTTTGCGGTTAGTGGGTTTGAGAGCATACACAACCTAAACTACTGGAATTATGGCAATTTTTTAGGCTTTGGCGTATCTGCCGCGGGCTTTATAGATGGGGTGCATTACACAAACCCTAAAAAGTTAGATGCCTATATTGCCAAACTAAGCGACAAAAAGTTAGCAAGCAAAAAAACTAAAGCCCCCAAAAGCCAACAACAATTCGAATACATTATGCTCAATTTGCGTAAAGAAAAAGGCTTTAACTATACAGACTTTAACAAGCGTTTTGGCTCAGACTTTGTTAAAACTTATAACACCGCCCTAAACGAACTATCAAACAAAAATTTAATTATACTAACAGAAAACTGCGTTAGGGTTAGCCCAAACAAATTTTATATGCTAAACACAATTATACTAGAGTTTTTGTAAGTAATTTTTATAACACCAAAAGTTTTTACAAGATTAAAATATTCTAGTAAACACCTGTAAGTTTTATTATACCACAAGTTTTTACAGACTTTAAACTACAGCGCTAAGGCGGCACAAGGAGCAGATAAATTATGAGTGAAGTTGTAATAGAAATGCCAAAAGAGGCAATCGAGATATTAAGTCGCGACCCTGTTATGAAAGGGCTAATTGATAGGTTTGGCGCGCAAACTATCAGAAAGCGCGGACAACCTTTTGCCGAGTTGGTGCGCTCTATAATCTCACAACAACTATCAACCAAAGCGGCGGCAAAAATATGGGAGCGGGTTAAAAACTTGCTGAGTGATGTTAATCCTAAAAATATACTTGAAGCGCGCGAGAACGACTTACGCCGTGCAGGCTTATCAGCAAGCAAGGTTAAGTATGTAAAGGCGCTTGCAGAGGCTGCCTTTAGTGGCGAGATAGACTTTGCTATTATAGACACGCTTGATGACAGCGAGATTATAGAAAAACTAACAAAAATTAAGGGCATAGGAGAGTGGACAGCGCAAATGTTTTTGATGTTTTGCTTAGGCAGAGAAGATGTTTTTCCAGTAGGCGACTTGGTTATTCAAAAAGCAATGATGCGCATTTACGGCTACGCAGTAACGCGCCCGGGAATTGGGCATATTGTAAGGCTAGACCCAGCCAGCAGATTTTTACGGTTCGAAGCGCTAGATATAGCAGAGAATTGGCGCCCATACAGAACCTACGCGAGTATTTACCTTTGGCGCAGTATGGGTTAGGGTTGAAGGCTTATGTGTGTCGCAATGTTCAATTTATTTTAATATGAAACATTTTATAGATACAGAAAATATTACACGGGCAGAGTTAGAAAGGCTTTTTGAAATTGCCTTTAAAATAGAAAATTCTAAGCCCGAGAAATTTAGCAACAAACTAAATGGCAAGGTTATATCCACGCTTTTTTTCGAGCCATCTACGCGCACGCGCTTAAGTTTTGAAAGCGCGGTTTATAAATTGGGCGGGCGGGTAATATCTACAGAAAACGCAGGCACAAGTTCTAGTTCGCAAAAGTGCGAAACGCTAGAAGATGCCATTAAAGTTATAAGTGGCTATGCAGATGCAATTATTATTCGCCACCCAGATAACGACTCTAGCTCTCGCGCAGCAAGTGTGTCTAGCGTGCCAATTATAAATGCAGGAAGCGGAAGTTACGCTCACCCAACCCAAAGTCTGCTAGACGCTTTTACAATTGTAAAGAGTAGAGGTGTGGGTAGGTCTGTGGTTAGAAATACGGCTAGCGCTGGTGGGCTTAAAGGGCAAAGCAAAGCAATAGGTTCAAATAATCTAACGCTCGACAACCTAAAAATTTGCTTTATAGGCGACTTGAAGTATGGCAGAACAGCAAACTCATTAATCAAGTTGCTAGCGCTTTACAGCGGTATAGAAGTTTACTTACTTGCCCCACAGCAAATGTGCCTTACAGATGATGTATACGCATTAATGGACAGTAAGGGTATAGCATACAAAAACTGCAAAAGTTTCGATTGCCTGCCAAAAGATATAGATGTATTATACCAAACCCGAATTCAATCAGAGCGCGCACGTGACTTGAAAGTAGACACTAAAGCCTTAAAAATCACAAAAGCCGTGCTAGATAAATTTAGCCAAAACACGATAGTTATGCACCCACTACCGCGCGTAGATGAGATTTGCACAGATGTAGACACAGATAAAAGAGCCGTGTATTTTCAGCAAGCCCACAACGGCGTCCCAACAAGAATGGCGGTGTTACTGACTTTGTTGGGTGAAAACTTTTAAAAGAGTTTTCCCCCAAACCCCCTTTCAAAATTTTTCAGGTGTTAGTCTTTAACAAAAAAAAGTAGAGGCGGGCTTTGTTGGGAAGTCTCTCAATCAAAAAAATATGAAAAAATACCTAATCAAAAATGGGTTAATTATAGACCCACGAAACAACAGGCAAGAAGTTGGCAGCATCTACATAGAAAATGGGGTTATCAGCCCCGTGCCTAAAAACGCTGATAAAGCTAAAGATATAGAAATTATAGAAGCGGGCGGTATGTGGGTTACGCCCGGCTTTATAGATTTACACGTGCATTTCAGAGAGCCGGGTCAGACGCAAAAAGAAGATATCCTAACGGGCTTACTAGCAAGCGTTGCGGGCGGCTTCACCACAGTTTGCACAATGCCAAACACAAACCCGGTAGTAGACAGCGTAGATGCTATAAAATTTCAACTCGAAAAAGCAAACGAAGCAAGTTCGGGCGCTACACCCACGCCTACAGCCACGCCAACCACCCCTACACCAACCCGTACAAGCGATAACATAAAAATTTTAAAGCCCCTAGCAAAACTTCTACCAGTAAGCGCAATTACAAAAGGGCTAGAAGGGCAAACACTTGTAGACATAGAGGCTAACAAAAAAGCGGGCGCGGTAGCCTTCACGGACGATGGCAAAACTATAAAGTGCGAAAAATTAAAAGAGCAATCTTTCAAAATTGCTGCTAAACTTAATGTTCCCATTTTTGCACATTGCGAAGACTTAAGCCTAGTAGATGGCGGTCAAGTCGCGCCAGATGCTGCAAAGCGATTTGGTCTAAAGCCAATAAGTAACGAGAGCGAGTATACAATTGTAAAGCGCGATATAGAGCTAGCCTTAAAGCATAACGCAAGGCTTCACATATGCCACATAAGCACTAAAGAGAGTATAGCCCTTGTGCGCCAAGCAAGGCAAAAATTAGCGGACTTAGGCAAATGCCCAGACACAATAACTTCAGAAGTAACCCCACACCACATAGCCCTTACAGAAAACGATATACAAACTATAGACACACAGCCAAGCGCAAACTTTAAAATGAGTCCACCACTTAGAAGCGAGGCAGATAGGCAAGCGGTTTTACAAGGGCTTATAGATGGCACAATAGCGTGCATAGCAACAGACCACGCACCGCATACAGAAATAGAAAAAGGGCTTGTCGCAGACACCACAAACAATAACGCAAGCACAACTAACGCAACCACACCTAGCAAAATACCTTTTAACCTAGCACCCAACGGCGTTATAGGCTTAGAAACAGCCCTAGCGGTTACACTAACTGAAACTTACCACCACACTTCCAACCAACCCGAAAAAAATAAAATACAACCGCTAGATATTATAGCAATGTTTACTTCAAAACCAGCAAAAATTATAGGGCTAACAGCGTGTCTGTCTGTTGGGCAAAAAGCAGATATAACAATACTAGACCCAAATAAAAAATGGACACCCACCCCGCAAAACACAATATCAAAATCAAAAAACAGCCCCTTTTACAACAAACAACTAAAGGGCAAAGTAATAACAACAATAGTAAACGGACAAATCGCTTTCAGTCTAAAATAATTCGGTAAATAGTTTAATTAAAATAATTTTAAATTTACTTAATTGTGCCTAAGGATAATTTTAAATTTACTTAATTGTCTCGCGGTAACTTTAAAGTGCTTGACTTCATTCTATTGTTATGCTAAAATACATATATTACTTAAAAAAAGGAGGGGAACAAAATGCTAAACTTACCAAACAATGGAAAACAACTATGCCCACAAACAACATCTCACATAATAGGTGGCTCAATTAATAGGGGAAATGGCTTGCTAACAACTATAAGAGAGGCGGCAATTGTAGGTGCTGCAACAGGCGGGCTTTTAGGTGCGGTAGTTGCTGGCGGGCTTTATGGGGCTGTGCTTGGAGTTAGGTTTGGTCCAAAAGGCGCTTTAGTAGGTACTGCCGTAGGCGCTAGCGTAGGGGTTTCTTTAGGCACAACACTCGCTGTAAGCATTCCAGTTGGCGATAACTAAAACACTAATAAAGCAATTCAAAATGCAAAAAAGGCTTTTCGAAAAATCGAAAAGCCTTTTTTTTCGTTGAGTTTTATTGTTAGTGCAAACATAAAAAATAGTGTTTAATTTTAACCCGTTAAAAATATTAAAATATTTGTTAAAAGTTTGTTCATATGCTTGACTTTTTTTTTTTTTGATAAAATATACTTATACACTTTAACAGAATGTTCATAAGGTTTGCGCGCGAAGTGGGGTAATTGTGGACAAGGTGTTAAAACGTAGATTGCAAATTACAAATTACAATGTACAAATTACAAATGTTACACCCGCTAGCGCGGGGAAGATTAATGTGAGTACTTACGTAATTGTCACCCTGAGCGGAGCGAAGGGTCTAGCGAAGCGGATTTCAAGTAGCAGGTGACAAGTAACAATTAACAAGTGTTGCACCGTTAGCGCGGGGAAGATTTAGTGCGGCTTCGCCTAGATACTTCGCTACGCTCAGTATGACTGCTTGCGCTTAGTATAGGCAATGTTGCTATGTGATGTTGTGGCTAATTGTGGCATTATTGCTCAATATACGTTATTTAACAAAAAATCAACAACAGTCAAAAAATTTACGAAATTATTAATAATTTGTTAAAAATGCTTGACTTTTTAAATGGTTTGTGTTAAAGTATATACATAACGTTAATACAATTTTAACACTATAGGGATAAAAGAGTGTGGTGCAAATGTACATTAATATGCAAAAGCCATATATGCAAATACAAATTAAATTCTATAAATCTAAAAAATTAAAGGAGTATTAAAAAAAATATAAATTATAGGGGGAAGAATCTATGAAAAAACAAAATATTGGTAAAAAGAAATTTGCCAGGTTGTTAAGTTTATGCATAGGCTTAACTTTAGCAATTAGTGGTGTACTAGGCATAGTACATTTTAATACAAGTAATAATAACGATACAGAGCAAGAGTATGCGTATGCAAATATGCCGAATGGGTTTACACCGGGAAATCTAAGAATAAGTGGAAACAACTTGCAATGGGATTTTTGGCGACGACCAGATTCTGAGAGTAACGCGACTTGGAATGCTACCCCAGGCGATTGGAATGACCGGTGGGGTGTTAGCCCAAATTGGCGGATAAATGATAGTAGTTGGGGGAGTACACAAATTCTTAGAAGCGGTATTGTGGTACATACATTGGGCTGGACTTCATCTGGCTGGGGTGATGACCATAGATATCACCACCCGCCAAATACTGTGAATTTGAATAGTATAGCAGCGCTTACAACTGTAGGTAATCATAGCATAACTGTAAGAACGGTTATACGTCAGTTCAATTGTAATTGCTGTAGAAATGGAGCGTTTATCCGTAATGTATATCATACCTCTACCGCTATAAATCGTACGGTAACTGGTACTTTAGGCACACCTACAAATGTGCGAATGTCAGGTAACACTTTACATTGGAATAGTGTGGCGAATGCGAATGGTTACAGGGTTTATCGCGGTACGACTTTGGTGCAGGCGGTTGGAAATGTGACTAGTTTAAATTTGGCGGGTAATGCGAATGTGCCGGTTGGTACTAGGCATACGTTTAGCGTATCGGCGACTAGTACTGCTAGTTATTGGCACACGTCGGCGCGTGGTGGAAGCGCGCAATGGGGTCAGTTGAGTACGCCTACGGGTGTAGCGGTCAATGGCACTACGCTTAGTTGGAATGCGGTTGCTAATGCCACGGGCTATCAGATTAGGCGCGGAACTACAGTTATAGCGACTGTTGGCAATGTGACCAGCCACAACCTTATGAGCGTATCGGTTGCTAACTTAGCGGTGGGCGCGCATACAAATTTGAATGTTGTAGCCACAACCACAACATCGGGCTGGATATCATCTGCGGCTAGTAGCAATGTTAGTTGGGCGCGATTTGCGGGGCTGTGTGTGCCTAGTGATGTGGTGCTTAATGGAAGTACTGTTAGTTGGGGCATTGGCACGAATACGTTTGCGTTTATAAATAATTTTCATATTCGCGTGGGCAATACGATTTTGGCGACTGTTGGGCGCGATACGAGAAGTTTTGACTTGAGTACCATACCTGAGGGCAGGAATGCTGGTAGGAATACGGGCGTTGGTGGAAGCCTTGGGGCGCTTCAGACTGGTACGCATTCTATTAACATAATATCGGCGTCTAACCTTGCTGAGTGGCCGGACTCTGCGCAGTCTGCTAGTGTAAGTTTTTACAGAGCGGGCAGGGTAGACAGCGTAAGCATAAGCGGTACGCAGAACCTTATAGTTGCGTGGCCGCGCCCTGACGGCATAAATGGAATGCCTACGGGTCAGTTGAGCGCTAGCATAACCGGGGTTTATGGCACGAGCGCGGCAGTAGTGTGGGACAGCGTTAACCCAGATATCGTGAGTGTTGACGCGGCAAGTGGCGCAATACGCGCGTCGTGGCCGGACGGTATGACGATGTGGGAGTTATCTCAGCGCGTAAACCAGTTTACGATAATACGCGCGACGTCCGTTGTTGGCGGTGTGGTTGCAGAGTTTCACGTAACGCTTGTGTTCAGCACGCCGCCGGTGCCGGTTGTAGTTGGGCTTAATGTTGCAGGCGGAACGCGTGAGTTAGAGTTAGCGCCGTGTGGCACGAAATTAGCTGGAAGCGGTGCAAGCCTTGTGGGCGCAACGCAGTTTAGCGCTAGTGCGTTTGGCTACAACCTTGCAGGCTCTGGTAATACTTTTGCGTGGGCTTCGAGTGATGAGAGTATTGCTACGATTGATACGGAAGGTAGGCTTACAGTACGCGGGGTTGGTGTGGTGCG
>Ga0209755_10001193_pt1 | contig 42282 bp, 36 predicted proteins | sample TergutCo191P1_FD_187301 | JGI IMG/M metagenome (GOLD analysis project Ga0209755, IMG submission 187301) | Cornitermes sp. P1 segment gut microbial communities from Petit-Saut dam, French Guiana - Co191P1 (SPAdes) (version 2) | ecosystem: Host-associated > Arthropoda: Insects > Digestive system... | reverse complement strand
AATGATGTAATTAAAATATATAACAGGGAAAAAGGAAAAAATACATTGATACTCGGGCAGTCATGCCTGCATCTTCGCGGAGGTTTGTATAAATATAACGAACAGATAAATGAAGACTTCCCGCCATTAACGGTCTGCTTTGAACGCATCGGACTCGGCGCTCTTGTTGATATCTGGTCTCATGATATACGCTCTCTTGGCGGCGGACAGAACGTTGAGGAGATCGATAATCTTTGGGAATTTTTATTCCGCGAACGCATACGCGATGAAGTATCTGATTATATTTCCCGCTGTACAAGACGGTTTTTGCTGCTGGTTTTTCAATTTTATCTTGATGCGGCAAACAGGCAGGAACAGATGCCGGTGTTAATGCTGGAAAACATTCATCTTGCGGAAAAAAAAGTAATAGCTCTGCTTCTTGATACGTTAGCCGAAGTTAATCAGGGTTACAGGGAGATTCTTCTGCTTGGCACAGGCGATGATAATATTTCGCAGGAACGGTTAAAGCAATATGAAGAAATATTTGAGAGCGTAATAACACTGGAAACAAAAATTGACAGAATATATTTTCCAAAATTATCAGTTGATCTTTGGGAAATAATTTACGCAATATCGCTTTTAAGCCGTTATTTTTCGCCGGAATTTTTTCAGAGGCTTTTTGAAGAAACCAGTTTAAATCCTGTAATGATTACAAGAGCTTTTTCCATACTGTATTCGCTGGGCATTATAAATACGCTTAGCGAACCTCGTTTGATAAACAGGCATTTTGAGGAATATGCTGTTAGAATTCTTGAAGAAAAAGCGGAAAAGGTCAGAGCTTTTGTCTGCGCCCGTTTGTTAAATTGGGCGGTTAAAAGAAATATTAATACATGTTACAGACTGTTAACTGAAATTACCATTCTTGACGGTACAAAAAAAATTGATGATCTTCTGCTATTAAAATCATTTTATTCTGACATTGTTAATCAAACCACATCGGGAATTGAGAGGGCAATGAATAGCGAGCAGTTTGACGAGAAATATTCCATGAAAGCCGACTTGATAAGGCAGATATTCAATACCTCAACTGCGTTGACTTCCGGAAATGAAAATGACATTGAACAGGTTTTTAACAATAATAAATTAAATGAAATTATTTTAAGCGGCGATGCTTTCCCATTGTTGAAAGCGCAGTTAATTGTTAATAATTGCAGTTATTATCTTGGACGGCATGATTTGCCTGAAGCCGCGGAAAAAGCAAAAGAGGCAATATTAATCGGACAGAACAAGAGTTCATTCTGCCTTCCTCAAAGTTATCGTCTTTATTCTCTTGTTTGCCTGACAAAGAAAAATGTTAACGAAACAATCGAATATCTTGGATTCGCTCTTTCCAATTCGGAAAAAAACGGCAATTACCATGAGCAGGCAGTCTGCGCGTACTATGCAGCCGCCGCGTATTTTTTATACGGCGATGTTTTTAGGGCGGCAAACTATACGCGCAAATCAATAGAAAACGCGCTTGCCGCAGGCTGTCCTGACTGGGCTGACAGAGCCCGTTTTCTTGAAGGACGCATTAATTTTGAACTTGGCAAATATAAAGAAGCGCATAACATTTTTGAAAAATTGTGCAAAGAGCCTTACGGCAGTATGACATGCGATAAGGAAAACATGCTGTCCGCATGGATATACCGCTCAAAGATTTATTTGCGGGACTCAAACGCGATAAAGCCGGAACCTGCGATTCACGACGCGGATTTGTTTGAAATTGAAGCCGCTTATTTGTCGGGAGATTTTAAAAAGGCTGTAGAATTATCAGCGTCCGTAAATAATCCTTTTACCGAAGGCAGTTTTCTTTATACCGAACAGGCTGACTGGAAAAGCGGTTTTGCTCAATGCGAACATTTATATTTTACGCACGGCGAAATTCAAAACAGAATGTTAACATTATTTCATTCTCTGGCGTTAAGCAGATTATCAGGCAAATATTTTTTTAATGAAAATCAGGGCAGCGGAGAACAGGCGATACAGGGCATTCAAAAAATCATCCGTGATGAAAAGTTATGCGAAATGGATCCGTGGGACGCTTTTTATTTTTACGCGAAGTATTGCATACTTCAGCAGTGCGGAGCAAGCCATGTCGATATGAGCACAGCTGTCAGCATGGCGTTTAAACGACTTCAGCGCCGAGCCTGCCGCATCGAAGATATTGAAACAAGACATCAATATTTGGAAGGTCCACGCTGGAGCCGCGAATTAAGTTTGGCTGCCAAAGAGTTTAAGCTGATTTAATGAGGATTCTGGCAAAAACGAATGTTATGCGCATTCGGTTTGTATTAAATCCGGCTTATAGGTGAACGGGGAATGAGAATAATATTAAGAATTACATACATCTTTTAAAAAGCAAAAATTAGCGGCTATAGGACTCGGACCTATGACCCAACGGATATGAGCCGTTTGCTCTACCAACTGAGCTAAGCCGCCATGATCGCCGTAGGCGTAAGCCGAGGCGATATTTAATAAATTTCCGATCGGCTCGAGACCTGCAAGGGCTCCAGCCGCCATGAAAGATATAACCTTATTTATCATTTTAGAATAAAAATGTCAATAGTATAAAATGCAGTTGCTATCACGCATGAATGAAAAGGCGCTTGAATAAAAAAGAGATAATAGATATAGTAAAGCAATTACGGGGGGTAGGATAGTGGCTATTCCGCCTGGTTTGGGACCAGGATGTCGCGGGTTCGACTCCCGCTTCCCCGAAACAAAAATACTGCGCCGCATGGATGCGGCGGGATTGCGCAGGCGGGGGTGGAAGGAGCTGATAGGAGTCAGCGACTGGAACCCCGACTCCCGCTTCCCCGAAAAATCTTAATCCGCCATTTTTGATAGTTTCATCAGCATTAAATAAGGAGCGGACGGTTTTTTTAACTGGGAAAAATCGCCGATAAAATACAAGTCTTTCTCTGGATAATAAAACGCGAAGGAACCTGTAACGCCGGAATGTCCGATTAAATCGCCTTTTCCCATTAAAAGTTTGTAAATGCCTTCGGATGAAATACGCATGTGTCCGCCCCCATAGTACGCAGGTCCGAAGTAAGGTTCCAGCTTTTTATAAACCGCTAGTTTTTCAAAGACGGATTTTTCAAACAATTTTCCCTGCCAGAAGGCTTTGCTGAAAGTCATCAGGTCTTTTGGCGTTGACACAAAACCTCCGGCGGCTCCGGCTGATATAATATTTTTCGGACGGTTTGTTTTTTCCTTGCCGTCATAAAAATGAGGAATAAAATCATTTTCGTTTGCAGGAAGATAAGTGTTTGTCATGCCAAGCGGTGAAAAAATCATTTTTTCGTATACAGCGGAAAGAGGCATAGCTGTAATTTTTTCCAGTATTTCACCTAAAATAAAAAAATTGATGTTCGCATAATACGCTTTTCCTGTGTTAGGTGCAAAATGCGGCGTAATGGATTTGACGGAAGTAATTTTTTGATCGAATGTAAAAAAAGCGTCTTCATCAGCCAATGTGCGCGAAGTATTCGGAAGACCGCTTGTCTGAAATAAAAGATCAGAAATAGTCAGATCGAAAGAGTACTCCCTGCCTTTATAAATATGGAGACCTTTTAATTGATCGCTATTAAAATATTTTGTGAGTTTATCATCCAGAGAAAGCCGTCCTTCTTCGTTAAGCATTAAAATGCAGGCAGTGGTAAATAATTTTCCGACGCTTGCTGTCAGCATGGGCGTATCAATATTCCGTCTGCCGTATCCGAAATTTTCTGAAAAGCTGCCGTTTGAATTTTCAACTAATAAGACCGCTTCAAAAATGTCAGATGGTCTTACCGCCTTTTCAAATTCTCTCTGCAATGACTCTCTTGTAATTTCTGTATTGTTTCTAATAATAAAGGACATTACGCCTGTTATTAAAATTCCTGCAGTAAATATTATTAAAGAAATTAAAATCTTTTTATTTATTTTCACCGCCATTTTCTCACGCTGTTTAAATACTCAATTACTTGTAATCCGTTGACTGCGCCTGATACCGGAACTTTTTGCGGATTTTGAACACAGGCAGCCGCGTCTTTTAACATATTTGCGAAATATCCTGTAGAACCTGTAAACTCTTCGCCGGTATCTTTTAAGGAGCGGAACTTTTCGGCATAAGGGCTGGGAACGCTTTCCATAACTTCAAAGACGCCGTTGCCTATGCGCAGCCTGCCTTTTTCGCAGGAGAACTCAATTTCAAAAACCAGATGATCTCTTCCGGCTCCAAGTTCAATTATTACCGGAACAGAATTTTTACCTGTTAATTTTCCCTCTAACCATGCAGTGCCGTTTTTAGAATTTAATTTTTCTCCCCAGGCGCGGCGGTGTTTCAGTTTGCTTTCTGTCAGAAACATTATCGCGTCCGCAAGGTGAGTTCCGTCATGCCAGAATTGATCGATAAGCGGTGTTGTTTTTCCCATGTATAAAACCGCGCGGACGGCAAGAAGAGGACCGAGTTTTTCTTCGTTTAAAACGGTTTTTGCGCGGATGTAATCCTGCGAATAACGGCGCTCATGATTTGTGATGATTATTGGATTATTGTTTTTTGATAGATTGGCAATCTTTCGCGCTTCTTTAATGTTATCTGCAAGAGGTTTTTCGCAGATTACGACAGGCACCTGCAATTCTGCCGCAAGCTTACAATAATAATAATGACTGTCAGGATGAGTGGCAATCGAAAGAATCTTCGGCTTATGAATCTGAAGCATTTCCTTCGCGTCAGCAAAGACAGGAACGTTCCATTTTTCCGCGAATAACCTGCGCCGTTCTTCTTCGATGTCGCAGCCTGCCGCAAGAACGCAGTTCTCGTTAGCTGTAACCGCTCCGGCGTGGGTGCAGGGCTTCTCACGAAGATCATCATCTTCAAGCAATGAAGCAATCCGCCCCAGTCCTATTATACAAGTCTTGATTTTACCCATGATTTATCTGTCTCTTTAGTCTATATTAAGAATTCTTAGTTTCAATTTCCTGATTAGTAACAATCCTCGCCTTCCTGCCCTTCCATGAATTTAAAAGCGAATACATAATCGGCGTAACAAAAATAGTCATAAAAGTACTAACCATAAGACCGCCGACAAATGTTTTTCCGATCGGCTGGATCGTTTCAGCTCCGACGCCCGGAAAGAACGCAATAGGCGCAAGACCTAAAATTGTAGTAAGGCTCGTCATTAAAATCGGGCGCAGCCTCCTTCTTCCGGCTTCAAGGCAGGCCTGTTTCAGGGGCAGACCTCTTGCGCATAACGTATTTGTATAATCAACCAGAACAATTCCGTTATTTATTACAACTCCTACGCAGGCTATGATTCCTACAATCGAAAACATGGACATCGCTTCCCCTGAAAGTTTATAGATCCAGATTACACCTATAAAAAGCAGCGGAATCGAAAAAATTATTATAAACGGATCGACAAATGATTCAAACTGGCTTGCCATTATTCCGAATATCAGGAAAATAGCCGTTAGAACTATCAATACATAAAGGGATACAAATGACTGGATTTCCGAAGCTTCGCCGACATAACGGACTGTTACCCCTTCGCGTACAACAAGACGCTCTTTAATTGTTTCTTCAAGGCGGCCCTGCATTTCTGTTGCCGCGATTCCGGGACCAAGACCTCCTGTTATGCGAAGAACGCGTTCCTGTTTTTCGCGCCTGATGGAAGAGGGCGCTCTGCCTTCGGTTATGTTTGCGACATTTGAAAGAGATACGCGCGTTCCGCTTCGGCTTATAACAGAGATTGCGTCAAGATTCGGCAGCCCCTGACGGTCTTCACTTTTTAGGCGCACCTGAATATTTATCAGCCTGTTGCCCTGCCTCATTGTTGTCGCTGTTTCTCCGTCCATCGACGTGCGTATTTCTGAGGCAATTGCCGAAAGCGATAAACCAAAACTCGACGCGCGGTCGCGGTCAATTTCGATCTGCAGCTGCGGATTTCCTTCGTCAAGATTTATTGTAGGATACTCAATTTCCGGAAGATAATTCATCATTATGTACTGTATGTCTTCGGCTGTCTCCATAAGCGCTTCATAATTTTTTGAACTGACAGCAATTGCGATAGGAGACGCGCTGCTCATTCCGCGGCCTGCCCTGAAACTGATTCTGGCTCCCGGAATGGAATCAAGAAGCGGAGTGAGTTTTTTGATAATTGTGTCTGGAGTGTCAATCTGCTGCGACGGAGGAGGCAGGGTAATTTGAATCGATCCTTGGTTTGTTCCGCTTCGGGAAGCCGTTAATATAAGATTGTTGTAGCCTTGCACCTCACGCTTAACGATCTCCTCAATGTCAAATAAAATATTTTCTGTTACATCAATCGCGGTTCCGCGCGGCAGTGAAAGTGTTAATGTGATATTATCGTCCGTGCGCATTCGGACATTCATGTTCAATCCGATGCTGCTGAACTGTAAAAGCGAGAAAACAAGAATTAAAGCGACAAGAATGATGATAATAAGTCTGTGAGACAGGCAGTATTCAAGAGCCTTTTTGTAGCCGTTTTCGAGCAAACGAAGGAATGATTCGATTTTATCGTCAATAAAGCGTACAAACCGCACTTTTATCGGTTTTTGTTTTCTTGTATTTAATTTTAAAATTGATCCTAAAAGACTTGGAACAAGCGTTACCGCGACAACAAGCGAGACGCTCAATGAAATAACAACCGTAAAAATCAAATCGCTGAATAAAATGCCGTTTTCCTTTAAATCGTTTTTATAAATGATAATCGGAATAAAAACGCATAACGTTGTAATTGTAGAAGTTGTAATTGCGCGTAACATTTCCCTGCTGCCGAGAATTGCGGCGACGCTGCTTTTTGCGCCCCTCTGGCGGTAACTGTGGACGTTTTCAAGAATGACGATAGACGCGTCAAGAGTCATGCACATTCCCATTATCAATCCTGTCAAAGTCATCAGATTCAATGTAAATCCGAAAATGGTCATTGCCATCAATGTAAGCATGATCGAGATGGGAATCGAAAGTCCGATAATCAAAGTCGCCTTCGCGTTGCGCAGGAACAGCATAAGTATAATCATGGCAAGACAGGCGCCCTGAATCGCGTTGGTATAAACCTGATTTAAAGTTGCGCGTATCATCGTTGTGTTATCTGAAAGAACCTGAAGGTTGATGCCCTGCGGAAGTGAATCGTTAATATCCTCAAGTGCGTCCTGAACTCTGTCCGAGACATTGATCTGATTGCTGCCGCTTTCCGCCGTTACCTGAATATAAACGCCGCTTTGTCCGTTTACGCTGACCCTGGACGCGTTGTCATTGTAGCCCAAAAAAACATCGGCGATGTCTTCGATGCGGACAACCTGATAACGGTTTGAAGAGCCGCTGCCGGCGCTGATTGTTTTAACTACAAGACGTTTTATCTGCTCGATGTTTACAAGTTCTTCCTGCGTCATTATTTGATATTCGCGCGTTCCGCGGCGAAGATTTCCGCCTGATGATAAAACATTCTGACCCCTTAACGCGCCTGATATATCAGCTAACGTAAGATTAAAAGCCGCCAGTCTGTTAAGCGAAACTTCGACTCTTACAACTTGAGTTGTGCCTCCTGTTACTTCCGCTGACGCGACTCCTTCTATGCGTTCAATCGCGCTTTGAATTTCATCTTCCGCGAAAAGACGCAGCTGATCCGGCGGATAATTTCCCATGACAACAAGGCGCATAATCGGCATTGCGCTCATGCTGAAACGGCGCACAGTCGGCGTTTGAACTCCGTCAGGAAGGGAGTTTACAAGCCTGTTAAGAAGGATTTGCGCGTCATTTACAGCCTTATCCATGTTCGTTCCGTAATTAAATTCAAGATTGATGGAACTTGACTCGAACTGCGAGTTACTCGTCATGTTGACAAGACCTCTTGATGATGAAAGAGCGCGTTCCAGCCTTTCTGTTACGTTTCGTTCAACGTCTGCGGGACCGGCTCCAGGAAAACGGGTCGAGACAGATATTACAGGTCTTTCTACGGAAGGATAAAGATCCATCGCAATATTAACAAGAAGGGTTGCCGAAATGCCGATAACAAGAATAAAAAGCATAACAATTGTTACAGGACGTCTGACAGAGTATTCAATTATGCTCAAATTATTTTCCTCCTTGTTACAGGCTTTTTATTCAACAACACGGACAGGATCGCCGTCAGACAGAAAGTTCTGCCCTGCGTTGACAACATTTTCTCCAATATCGATTCCGCTCAGGATTTCGACAAATTCTTCATTATCAAGACCTAGAGTAACTTCGCGCCTGCGCGCAATGCTTTCTTCATCGACGATAAATACAATCCACGAACCGTAAGTGCTTATAAGCGAAGTTCTTGGAATAATCGGGACATCGGTTTTTCTGTTTGTTACAAGGCTGATGGTTGCGAACATTCCCGCCCTGATGCGCGAGTCGGCGTTTAAAAATCTTAAACGTATCCTTAATGTGCGCGTAACAGTATCAATAACCGGATTTACTTCGGTTACTTCTGCGTTAAATGTTTCTCCCGAAATCGCTTCAAACCAAATGACCGCTCTCATTCCCTGAACTACAGAGGCTGCAAATCTTTCCGGAACAAAAGTTTCGACCAGCAGCGAAGAGAGATCGCCTACCGTAAAAACTCCCGATTGGGTTGAAAGCGTGTCGCCGACGCTGTACGGAGCATTTAACACAGTTCCCGCTACAGGCGTTACAATAGGGCTTCTTGAATAAACCTCTCCCGGTCTTGACGGATCGATCATTGCGATTGTTTGGTCGCGGCTTACCCTGTCTCCGATTCTGACGCGCGCTTCTGCAAGTCTTCCGCCTATAGTCGGATATATTGTAACCTGGTTACGTGCAAGTATTTCTCCGTTGATTATAACGCTTTTTTCTATTGTGCCGTACGATACGGGAACCGCGCGGACAGTAACCGCGCTGGCTCGCTGTCTTTGCTGCGGATCGGAGCTGTTTGTTTCTTCAGGATAAAATAAATTTATTAAAATTAAACCTGCGAATACGGCGATTAACGATATAACCGCGATAGTTACTATTTTGGATTTACTCACTTGCAACTCCGTAAGTTTGTAATAAATATTTCCAGTCAATGTTCAACGCGGAAGAAAGGTCAAGTATCATGTTAAAGTAGGAAAGTTCTGTTTGCAGCAAACGCTGTCTTGCGTTCGCCATATTATTGCGCGAATCCTGAAGCGTAAGAGCTTCCACAGCGCCGCTGTTAAAAGCCTGTTCCGTCAGCTGATAATTACGTCCTGCCGCTTCAAGGCTTAGTCTTGCTATCCGCACGCTGTCCCATGAATTGTGCAGTAATGCAGCTAACGATCGAATCTGCGTTTTTGCGGAATTTTCCGCAATTTCCAAATCGAGTTTTGCTTTATCAACAGAATCCGAGGCTCTGGTAATTGTCTGATTTCTTGGAGTGCCCGGAATCCAGGGATCAACCGGGATGCTAAGGCGTGCGCTTGCGCTGAAAGAATCTGAAAAAGGATTAAATGAAGAGCTGCTCCAGTCTATGGATAAACTTAAAGAAGGAGCGCGGCTTTGTATTGTTGTCTGCTGCTGCGCATTTAAAAGCCTTTCTATCTCCTGATTTGCGCGGACAAGGTCTGGACGGCGCGGCAGATACTCTTTTATAAGCGCTTCGGCGTCAGCTTCAATTCTTATAATCCTGATTTCATCTGACAGAACAAAATCACCGCCTGTTATTCCGAGAGAGGCAAGGAATTCATTTATATTGTTGTTATGCGCAACCTGGGCGGTGTTAAGATTGTAACGCGCGTTTTCCAGAGCAAGCCTGCTTTGAGTAAGAGACATCTCTCCTACAAGACCGTTTCTGAATAATGTTTCGCTTCTTGTATATTGTCTTTGCGCAAGATTAAAGACTTCATTCAAAAGCGCCAGATTATTTTTTTCGGCGACAAGAGAATAATACATTTTTGTTATCTGAATAGAAAGCTGATTGCGCGCGTCTTCGGCTTTTAATATATTTCCCTGATGAGCCAATTTAATGCTTTTAATTGTAAATGGAATTCCCGCATTTAATCCAAGGCTGATGCCGAGACCGATGCTGTAATTAAAACCCGAGTCGCGCGTTGTTTGACTGAAAAGACTGTTTCTGTATCCGGCGCTTGCGTTCGCGTTAATGGCTGGAAAAAGTTCCATCCAGATATTTTTTTCCGAGTAGCCGCTTGCGGCTAAATCAATTTCATTCTTTTTAAGGGAAAGGTTGTAATCGAGCGCTTTTTTTACCGCATCATCAAGAGTTAAATTATCAGCCTGCGCGGTATTAAGTTGAAGAAAAAATAATAGAGATACGGCAATTACAATTCTGCGCAAACACGCCCCCTATCATTAAATTATACTATATTTTGGAAATATATTAAAGATACAAATATTGCCGGAAGCGGGGAAGAAAATAATATTATAGTTTCACATTACATCCGCCTCATTTTTCTGGCAGATATTTCCAGTAACGTTTCGGCATGAATTGGCGCTGTAAATCTGGATTGTTACGGTCTTCATTATTTATGATTTTATGATAATGCTTCCATAAATCTTCCCATTCATCGTTTGTTTCTGACATTTTTATCAGGGTTTTATCGATAATGCAGGTTTTTGCGGGTTTGGGAGGAATGCGGCGCAGGCATTGAGATCGTTTTATGTCGATAATTGACCATGATGTCTCTCCAAAACGGCTTGTAAAATACTCTCCCAAAGATGGAAGGATAAAGTGATCAGGCTCGCACCGGGCGATAAACTCGCCGTCCTTATTCGGAGAAAATCTCAGGAGACCCATCATCCTGTGAGCCTCTTGTCCTGTTTTTCCTGCCGCGTTTAAAACCGCAAGCGTATCAGAGTCTGTGCGGTTAGCTGTAATATTTTCAGCCGTATTGCGCTTTTGTTCCTGAGTGTTAGCAGTTTGAGAAACGGCAATAATTTTTCTTCCGTAATTAATTGTTTCTTTTTCTACAGGCAGTTCGCTAAGCCATGCATGAAGGAAAATATCGAAGGCATTAAAAGATATGTCGAAGAGCCTGCGAGCCTGCCCTTTAAGAAGCGAGGCGTTAAATTCACCTGAAAAATAAGCGTTTAAAAAATCAATGTCGGTTTGCTCATAACGGCGGACGCAAGGCTCATCTTCGGCAAAGCCGAAAAGATCGGCATTATTATTACAGGGGAAATAATTATCATTTAAACCGGAAAACAATTCCCGCAGGCTTATACGCATATTTATTATTATAATCAAAATTCAAACAAAGGCAGTTGAAGCCCCGCGCCGTCCTGACCTGCAAGCAAACGCCTGATACGCGCGGGATCATCAGGGCGTTCGATGTATTTGCCCTGCGCTGTTAAAAAATAACGGGCGCGTTTTAAAGTTGCTCCAATGCGGTGAAGGTTCTCGATTGTAAGGCTGCGCGAACGCCGGCTTTCGATGATACGCCTCGCTGTTTTCGCTCCGATGCCGGGAATGCGAAGGAGAGTTTCGTAATCGGCGCGGTTTATTTCGATTGGATAAAAATCAAGATTGTTAAGAGCCCACACTGTTTTTGGATCGAGATGCGCGTCTAGAAAAGGATTCGCCTCGCTTAAAATTTCACCTGCGTTAAAATGATAAAAGCGCAGGAGCCAGTCCGCCTGATACAAACGATGTTCCCTCACCAGAGGAGGTCCAATAGTTTCAGGCAGGCGAATGTCAGTTTTATTTGCGTAACTGCCAGGATGTATAAATGCCGAATAGTATACCCGTTTTAAAGAAAACTTATTGTAGAGCGAGCTGGTCAAATTGATGATCTGCCTGTCGTCCTCACCAGTCGCTCCGACAATAAGCTGGGTACTTTGTCCCGCAGGCGCAAACCAGGGGGAAGATGTTTTCCCCTGCGGAAGAAATTTACTCTTTTGCTGCGCTTCTTCTGTTTCACATTTTACATTGGAAAAATCATTCATCGCGCCGATAATATCTTTTTTGGATTTTTCCGGAGCAAGACACACTAAACTTTTTTCTGTCGGAAGTTCGATATTTACGCTGAGCCTGTCTGCCCATTTTCCGGCTTCGCGGATCATTTTTTCGCCTGTGCCCGGTATCAGTTTTAAATGAATATAACCGCCGAAGCCCATTTCTGTGCGAAGCGTTTTTGCGGTTTCGGTTAATTTTTCCATAACGATATCCGGGTCAGCGAAAATCCCTGATGATAAAAAAAGCCCCTCGATATAATTGCGTTTATAAAACTCGCAGGTAAGATCGGCAAGCTCCTTCACTGTAAAACTTGATCTTTTGATGTCCGAAGAAGCGCGGTTTACGCAATATGCGCAGTCGTATCTGCATACATTGGAATATAAAACCTTTAAAAGACTTACGCAGCGACCGTCCTGCGTCCAACTGTGGCAAACGCCCATGGGGAGAGTAGCGCCGAGTTTTTTGCCTCCTGCACTTTTGAAGCCGCTGCTTTGGAAGCCAGGGCTTCCTGATGTCGCGCAGGAAGCGTCGTATTTTGCTGCGCCTGAGAGGACTGATATTTTATCCTGAAGATTTTCTCCCATGCATAAACTATACAAGTGTTTAGATAAATTGTCAAGCGGTTTTTAACAGATTTTTTGGAAATTTCATTTTCTGATTAACTTCAATACAAAATAGACATTAAAACAAAATTACAGTAAAATTGATCAACATGAACGTAAAGGGCAATCATTATAGAACAATCTGGCTTAAAGAACCTCATTTAAAGACTGTGCAGATAATTAATCAGCTTCTTCTCCCTTTTAAATTTGAAGTTCTGGATTTAAATTCCGTTGATGATACCGCGAAAGCAATAAAGGATATGTATGTGCGGGGAGCAGGACTTATCGGAGCCGCCGCGGCTTACGGGATGTATCTTGCCGCCCTGGAAGCCTCGGATGTTTCTTTTAATTATGATATCGCGCGCGCGGCGAAAGTTTTAAAAAATACGCGTCCTACGGCAAGCAACCTGGCATGGGCTGCCGACAGAATGACTGCTTTGCTAATAAATAAAAACGGAACTATCGGGCAAAAAAGAGAAGCGGCGCGGCTTGAAGCGCAGGCTATCGCGGATGAAGACGCTGAATCCTGCAGGCAGATCGGACTTCACGGTCTTAAAATAATTAAAAGTATTTCTGATAAAAAGAACGGACAGTGCGTTAACATACTTACTCATTGCAACGCAGGATGGCTAGCCTTTGTTGATTACGGTTCCGCTCTTTCGCCTGTTTATGCAGCCTTTGAAAACGGCATTGACGTTCATGTCTGGGTTGATGAAACTCGTCCCCGCAATCAGGGAGCAAGCCTTACAGCGTGGGAACTTTCCATGCACAGGGTAAAACACGATTTAATTCCCGATAACGCAGGGGGGCATCTTATGCAGCGCGGAATGGTAGATATCGCAATCACAGGCGCGGACCGCGTTACTCGAAACGGAGACGCCGCAAATAAAATAGGAACCTATCTTAAAGCGTTAGCTGCAAAAGAAAACAATGTGCCGTTTTATGTAGCTCTTCCTTCCTCGACATTTGATTTTAAAATGAAAGACGGCGTTAAGGAAATTCCGATAGAAGAGCGCGATTCATCCGAAGTGCGCTTTTTTACTGGAATTACAAAGGAAGGAAAAATCGATACGGTGCAGATATGTCCAGACGAAACTCCGGCAAGAAACTGGGGTTTTGATGTTACGCCTGCCAAATTAATAACAGGTCTTATAAGCGAAAGAGGCGTCTGCGGAGCGACTGAAAAAGATATATTAACTTTGTATCCGGAGTATGCGTAATGGAAGAAGGTTATGTAAAATATACAGCCTCGCATGAAAACTCTCCTGTTCCCAGAACGCCTGTGTGGGAACAGTTAAACGAAACAAGAACAAAATGTTTTAATCTGGGACTTGTCGGCGTGTATCCGAACGGAATCGGCTACGGAAATTTAAGCGTACGTTTTAGCGGGGATCAATTTATAATAAGCGGAACCGCCACAGGAGCAAAGCAGGTTCTTTCAGATTCCGATTACTGTCTTGTAAAATCATTTGATATTGCGCGTAACAATGTGGAAAGCCGCGGTCTTGTTCAGGCGTCTTCCGAGTCAATGACGCACGGAGCTGTTTACCGCGCGCGTCAGGGCGTAAACTGCGTGATACACATTCATTCAAGAAAAATATTTGACAACATGCTCTGCGGCGGTTATCCTTTTACTCAAAAAGAAGCAGCTTACGGAACTCCCGATATCGCCCTTGCGATAGAAAACTGCGTAAATGATTCCGCAAAAGATGAAGGTCAGATTGTTCTTGCAGGACACGATGAAGGAATAATCGCCTATGGTGAAAATGTGGAAAGAGCTTTCTTTTTAATAATGGAGCTTTATAATAAATATATTGGAGGATGATATGATGGAAAATGCGCGGGCAGTAATCGGAATAATCGGCGGAAGCGGTTTGGACAATCCTGATATTTTATCAAACCCCCGCGATGAAATTGTAAAAACCCCTTACGGGGATGCGCCCCTTAAGCGAGGAGTGATTGACGGAGTAAACGTAGTATTACTTGCGCGTCACGGCAGAGAGCATACGGTGCCTCCTACTCAGGTAAATTTCAGAGCGAATATCAGCGCATTAAAATCAGCAGGATGCACTTGCATCCTTGCTACAACAGCTGTAGGATCGCTCAGGGAAGAAATAAAAAGAGGCGATTTGGTTATTATCGATCAATTTATCGATTTTACAAAACAAAGAAAGATGACGTTCCATGAATCGTTTGAACCTCACAAACCTGTTCACCAGCCGATGGCTGAACCTTACGATCAAAAGTTACGCGAAATTTTAATTGAAGAGTGCAGGAAAAAAAAGTTTTCGTTTCATCCTAAAGGAACTGTAGTCACGATAGAAGGACCGCGTTTTTCCACAAGAGCTGAGTCTTTGATGTTCAGAAGCTGGGGCGCGGATATTATCAATATGTCGGTGTCAACAGAAACCGCGCTGGCAAACGAAGCCGGCATTCCTTACGCCGCAATCGCCATGAGCACAGACTACGACTGCTGGAAAACCGATGAAGAGCCTGTAAGCTGGGACGCCATCTCAAAAGTTTTCGCCGAAAACGCGGAAAAAGTTACAGTTCTTTTAAAGAGCGTTATATCGAAAATAAATTAAATATCTTTTGGACGGGTATCCTGCACCCTGACGGCTTTACCTTGCGAGATGGGAAGAGAGCCGCTTTCATGAAGTTCAACTTTCGCTCTGATCGATATTGAAACCTGCAATGTCTCCGCGATTTTATCTTTTAGAGCGTTCAACAGGCGTGAGTCATCCATGAATGTTTCGGCGTTTACTTCTGTTTTTACGGTTAATCTGTCGAGGGCTCCGTCTTTTTCCACAACGATTAAATAATTGTTACCGACTTCTTTCATGCTCATGATCACTTCTTCGATCTGGCTTGGAAAAACATTTACGCCGTTGATGATCAGCATGTCGTCGCTTCGTCCTGTTATGCGCCTTAATTTGCGGTGCGTTCTTCCGCAGGCGCACGGATCTGTATAAAATGAAGTAAGGTCTCTTGTACGGTAACGCAGAATCGGAGTGGCTTCACGGCAGAGAATCGTTAAAATTAATTCGCCTGTTTCGCCTTCTTTGACAGGTTCAAGAGTATCCGGATTGACGATTTCTGCAATGTATCCGTCCTCCCAGATGTGAAGCCCGTCCTTGCATTGGCATTCAAACGCGACACCAGGTCCGTTCATTTCAGATAACCCGTAAGAATTGTATACATCAACATTTAATAAAGTTTCGATGCGTTTTCTTGTATCTTCGGAGTATGGCTCAGCTCCCGCGAATGCGCGTTTTATAAAAAGACTTTCGCGTTTTACGCCCGCTTCTTTCATTTTTGTTTCCAGGTGAAGAAGAAAACTCGGCGTTGCGTGTAACACAGTTGTTTTATAATCCTGCATCATTTTAAACTGACGCGCGGTATTTCCGGCTCCCGCAGGAATTACGAGCATTCCGACTTCTTCGCCGCCCTGATGAAAACCCAAGCCTCCCGTAAAAAGACCGTAAGTAATCATATTCTGAAACACGTCGTTTTTTGTGCAGCCTGTCGCGTAAATGCAACGCGCCATGAAATCCGCCCAGCGTGTAATATCTTCCCGGCTGAAATAAATTACAGTAGGAATTCCGGTAGTTCCGCTTGATGAATGAAGGCGGACAACATCTTCAAGAGGGATCGCCAAAAATCCATAAGGGAAACCGTCTCTTAAATCGTTTTTTGTCGTAAACGGAATGCGTTTTAAATCGCCAAGGGATTTTATATCGCCGGAACTTTTAATTCCAGTTTTCGTCAGACGTTCTTTGTAAAAAGGAGAGCGCAGGGAAATATCAATCTCGTCCTTTAATTTTTTTAATTGCAGAGCTTCAAGCTCCGCGCGCGGCATTTTTTCTATTTCCGGATTTCTGTATTGAAAGTTCATTTCTTTTCTTTCTTTAAGGCTGACTGTTTACAGGCATGAAGACCGAGTTTAAAAGCTTTTGTGTTAGCCTGAACAATGCTCGCGTCTTTTTTCGCAAAGGATTGTTCAATAATATTTTCTATGCTTTTTTCTTTTACAGGAAGAAAGCACGAAGCGGCTCCGACCATGACTGTATTAACAGCCTTCAAAAGTCCGGCTTCTTTTGCAAGAGACGCGGCTTGAATTATCTCCCATTTAGGAAGTTTTTTTATTGCGGAATAAATTCCGTCAATTTCAGGATAATTTGAAATATTGTTAAACGGTTCGGCGGCGGTAAGAAGGATGCCGTTATGTTTTAAATAGGAAACGTAACGCAGGCTTTCAAGCGGTTCCATCGCTAAAATTAAATCCGCGCCGCCCCTGGGTACAAGGTCGCCTGCTATTTTTTTATCCGAAATGCGAAGGTGCGCAAGAACCGCGCCGCCTCTTTGCGCCATGCCGTGCACCTCTCCCTGACGCACCTCAAGCTCTTCACTCATCGCCGCGTGTGCAATAATTGATGCGACAGATAAAACGCCCTGTCCTCCGACTCCGGCTAAAATAACATCGTACTTCATAATGGTAGTATGACGTAAATTATGGGAAGAATCAAGGTTATCTGCCGGAAGACTTCTTTCTTTTTTTCACACATTCGCTTAGAAGGAACTCAATCTGAGAATTTATGGATCGAAAATCGTCCTCTGCCCAGATTGCAAGTTCCTTCCATAACGATGCCGATAAACGAAGCAGAATTTGTTTTTTTTCGTCGTCTTTATTTTCCGGCATTATTAATAAATTGATCCTGAGTTTACAACAGGCTGCGCGTCCCTGTTACCGCATAAAACAACAAGCAGGTTGCTCACCATTGCCGCCTTCCTTTCTTCGTCAAGTTTTACTATGCCGGTCTCGTTTAATTTTGCCAGTGCGGTTTCTACCATACCTACTGCGCCCTGTACAATTAACTGCCTTGCGTCTACAACTGCCGAAGCCTGCTGTCTTTGAAGCATCGCCGCCGCGATTTCTGGCGCGTAGTATAAATTGGTTATCCGCGCTTCAATAACTTCAAGACCCGCAATATCAACCTTATTTTGAATTTCATCTTTTAATTTTACTGCAATCTCCTGACTGGAGCCGTGCAGTGATTTTTCGCTGGCTTCTGCGCCGTTTCCATACGCATCGTAAGGATAGAGGCGCACAATGTTGCGTAACGCGGAGTCGCATTGTATCGATAAAAATTCCTTGTAGTTATCGACATTAAAAACAGCTTTTGCAGTGTTTACAACTTTCCATACTACAACGATGCCGATCATTATGGGATTGCCAAGCTGATCATTTACTTTTTGTTTATCGTTGTTTAAAGTAGAAACTTTTAACGATATTTTTTTACTGCCTGAGCCGAAACTGTAATTTACGCTGGATGTTTCTCCGATTGCGGTAACAGTCTGTGAGAGAGTCTGGGATTGAGTTGTAGTTCTCTGTGCCGGATTTACTCCGGTGCAAAACGGGTTAACAAAATAAAAACCTTCTTTTTTAATAGTGCCTGTATATTTTCCAAAAAGGGTCAATACAAGCGCTTCGTTAGGCTTAATTATTTTAAGCCCTGTGTAAAAAAGGGGAGAAACAGCGCAGATGTAAATACAGCTTGCTGCCAGCATGATAACTGCCGCCGTCGAAGCGCCTTCTTTTTCAAATAACACAATGCTGTAAACAAGAGCGGCGATTCCTGCAAGAGTAAGCATGGAATTAAAAATCAGCATAAACATTCCGCTTATGGTTTTCATTTTGATTTCTTCATAAGTCATTTTTTCCTGATCATTCATAATGATCCTCCTGATATTGTTTTGATATCATTAATATATCAGGATAATAATTGATTTGTCAAGTGTTTTTAAAAAAATTTAAAAAAACCTTGACAGGATTTATTATATCTGTTATATTTGATATATAACAGATAAGGAGTATAAGTTGATTATAGAAATAAACACGCTAAGTCAATCGCCGATTTACGAGCAGCTTCGGGATCAGGTTGTGCTAGGCATCGCCTCAAAGAAATTGCAGGCAGGAGAAGCTCTGCCTTCGGTGCGCCGTCTTGCCGCGGATTTGGGAATTAACTTTCATACAGTCAACAAAGGATACACCATGTTATGCGATGAAGGTTATATAGTGATGGACAGGCGCAAAGGCGCTGTTATCGCGTATATTGCAAAAGCTGCGGAAGAATTTGCGGCAAAACTTTCGCGAAAACTGAGACTTAACGCAGCAGAGGCAGTCTGCCATAAAATAAGCGAAAAAGATTTTTTGGCGTTATGTTCAAGCCAGTATAAAAACGCGTTAGGAGGAAAATAATGGACGAGAATATTTTTTTATTTTTTACAAACATTTTTGTTTTTGTGTTATGCGTAGGATTATTTATGATCATCCCGCAGTTGACAAGAAAGTCGTATCTGTTTGGAGTTAAAATACCGCCGGAGGAAGCTTCCTGCCCTGAAGCCGCCGCCATGAAAAAACGCTACATGATTTCCTGTTTTATCGGCGTAACGATTCTGCTTGCTGTGTGCGCTCTGCAGTTTTTATTTTTCCGCGATAAAACATTAATCGCAACGCTTTATCTGCCTTTATTGATTATACCGGTATATTTGCTGGCTTTTATTCCAAACTGGAAAAAGGCTGTGCGTTTAAAAGAAGAGAAAAAGTGGGCTGTCTCCAATGTTTTGTTTGCGGAAACATGCTCAAGCCATACACGCGGGGATCTTTCTGCTCTTCCGTACGGATGGTATGCAGGCGGAATTTTAATTATATTAGCCGCTGTTACCGCATCTGTTATGCGCTATCCTGTGTTAGGTGATACCATTCCCGTTCATTTTAACTACAATATGGAACCTGACAGATGGGCGGATAAATCATGGCTGACTGTCATGTCGATGCCGTTATCCGGCTTGGGACTGCTTTTACTGATGTTTCTTGCCGCTGTCAGCATAGAAAAAGTGAAACTGCAGATCGATCCCAATAATCCGCGTCTTTCTTTTGCGCAGCATCAGGTTTACAGGCGGCGGATGGGACACGCGGTTGGATTTGTAACGCTTATAATAATCGTAATAATTGCGATGACTCAATTTTTAAGCCTGTTCCCGGATGCTGCAATCTGGTCTTTGGCAGGCGGAATGTTTCCAATCTGGTGTATAATGGCTTTATCGTTTCTTTCCTTTATTCCAATAATTATTGTAATAATTAAAACAGGGCAGGGCGGATGCAAAGTTAAAATAAATTTAGATAATATTGATGATACAAATGAGTCAATTTCCGCAAAATCAAAAACAGGGGGCAGGGGAGACGATAAATACTGGCTCCTTGGAATGTTTTATTACAATCCCGATGATCCTGCAATCGTAGTGGAAGCCAGATTCGGCGCGAAGATAAATTTTAATTACGCCCACATTGGCGTAAAAATCGGCGTAATATTATTTCTGCTTGCGTTAGCTGCTTTATATGTCTGGATGACTGTTACAATTTTATGAAATGGTCAGCGTAAAACGCAGATTATAAAAGAAAAGGGGATTAGCGAACTGCTTATAATAGTTCAAGTAATTTAATTATTCTGTCTTTTGTTTTCTCTTTTGATTGTCCGTTTTTGTCAAAATCTGCAAATTCAGGAAAAAAATCCTGAGGATTTACTTCCAGGGCTTCTGCGATTCTTATTAACGTAAGGACAGACGGCTGTTTTTTGCCTTTTTCTATATTTGCGATGAAGCTTTGAGATAAGTTGGAGCGCAGGGACAGTTCCATTTGGGATATTCCCTTAATAATCCGAATCGATTTTATCTTATTAACGATGTATTTTAACTGCTCCTCTATATCCATAAATTAAAAATAATGCTCTATAGTGCTTGACACAATGCTGTTTAGAGTATAAAATATCACCTATAGAAATGAAAAACAGAAGGAGACATATAATGATCAAAAAAGGACTATTTTTGATATTTTTAGCCGGATTTATATTGATCAATGGTTTTTCACAAAGTCCAGATACTGACGAACTGTTAGAAAAAATCATAAGAGCAATCAGAGAAGAATTGTCTCCATCCGGTCAGGGAAAACCGGTTCCTCTGACATGGGATATCGTTAAAGTTATAAAAGACAGTAAAAAAGAAGATATTCTGAAAGAACTTAAATATTTCCTTTCTGCCGATTCTACATTGGAAAGCAGACCAAGAGATATAAACAGTAATTCAGGAAGGCTAATTATTGATTATGGCGATACAATTACGCTTAAAAAAATTTCAAGCACAAGCATGGGAGAATGTACGGATTATGATTTTAGTAATAAAAACGAAGAAAAAATAACAATAAAATTTCCGGAGCGGAGTATTGTATTTATAAGAAATATTCAAACAGGTTTGTTTAATGCCGGTTATATTAATAGCGAATCCAAGAGTGAATCTGATGATCAATTTAAATTTAAGGATCAGCCTCCTTATTTATGTATTTATTTTGATCAACAGGGCGTAATTTCCCCGTATGACAAGCCGCAGGTCAGTCAATCTGCTTACAACGAGCCTGCGGGACGGAATTTTCCGCGTTCTTATAACGAAGTATGCGCAGACCAAATTCCGGTTTTTATAATGAGCAGGGGAACACTTAACAGGGATGCGGTTGTTTCATATATTATGTCAAAAAATCCTTCAATGACTAGGAATCAAATTACAGGTTTAATTAATGAGTACATTGGTGAAGCTGCAAGAGAAGGCGTAAATCATGATATTGCAATAGCTCAAATGTGTTATGCGACAAATTTTTTAACCAACAGAAAGTTACTGGATACTTATAATTTTGCAGGTCTTAATGCTGATAATGGAATTTCCGTCAGATATGGAGGCAGACATGCTTCAATGCAGGAAGGAGTCTGGGCGCATATCCAACACTTAAAAGGTTATGCCAGCCGCGAATGTCCAAAGCGGGAGATAGTCAACCGCCGTTATGAATATTTAAAAAGCGGCGGAATCCTTGGCAATGTAGAAACCCTAGAAGAACTTTTTACTACATGGTCGCCGTATAATTCCAATAATTACAGAAACGCAATCATTAACACGCTAAACGATTTGTATAGGCTTTCCAGTAAATTGATTTGATACAGTATGTTAGCAGACTGTAATTAGAGACTCTTTCTTCTTTTATTTCTTTTTCTGCAAAATTTCAGGAGGAAACAAAATCCCGAACACATCAGCGGCGGTTTCGGCGAACTGCGCTTTAATGCCTGTGCGGATATCCTTGTCAAGTTCGTTCCAGTCATCTTCGTTGTCTTTGGGCAGGATCACTTTTTCCATTCCGTTTCTGATCGCGGCTAAAACTTTTTCTTTTAATCCGCCGATTGGCAGAATGCGCCCTGTTAAGGTAAGCTCTCCTGTCATGGCGATGCATGGGCGCGGCGGTATTTTGCATAACGTTGAAAGCAGCGATGAAGCCAGAGTGCAGCCTGCTGAAGGTCCGTCTTTTGGGATTGCGCCTTCTGGGACATGAATATGAAAGTCCGATTTTGCAAGTTCCTTTACGGCGAAATTATAATTTGCAGATGAGCTTCTAAGATAAGAAAGAGCGATACGCGCGCTTTCTTTCATTACATCGCCCAGGTTTCCTGTAATTAAAAGCTCTCCGCTTCCGTCATAGCGGATTGTTTCTACAGGCATGATTGTTCCGCCGTATTCTGTCCACGCAAGCCCGTATGTTACGCCGATTCGCGCGTCGCGGTAAACGACATCTCGTTTGTATTTTTTCTTTCCAAGAAGTTTTTCAAGATTTGCGGGCGTTATCGTTTTGTTAAATTCGCTTACAGGTTTTTCCTTGCCGTAACCTTTGTTTACGGCATCCCGCGCTATTCGTCTTATGCATCTTGCCGTTTCACGTTCAAGATTGCGCACTCCGGATTCCATCGTCCAGTAGCGGATGATGTCTTTTATTGTATCTTCCCTGAAAATTATTTTTGCGCTGGATAAGCCGTTATCGCGAAGCTCCTTTGGAACCAAAAATTGTTTTGCGATATTTAGTTTTTCATTTTCTCCGTAACCGGGAACTTCAATTATTTCCATTCTGTCAAGCAGCGGATACGGAATTGAATGAAGAGAGTTGGCTGTAGTTAAAAACATAACTTTGGAAAGATCATATTGAACTTCCAGATAATGATCCACAAAGGTCGAGTTTTGCTCAGGGTCTAGAACTTCAAGAAGAGCGGAAGCGGGGTCGCCCCTGAAATCATGAGAGAGTTTGTCAATTTCATCTAACAGAAAAACAGGATTTACGGTTCCCGCCTTTTTCATCGACTGTATAATTTTTCCCGGAAGCGCTCCCACATAAGTTTTTCTGTGCCCTCGAATTTCAGCTTCATCGCGCACGCCGCCAAGGGAGATACGTATAAAGTTCCGTCCCAAAGCGCGGGCGACAGATTTTCCAAGACTTGTTTTCCCTGTACCGGGAGGTCCTACAAAGCAGAGGATTGGACCTTTTATTGATGAAGGAGAGCGTGGAGGATGGGAATTGGGAGTGGGGAGTGGAGGATTGTTACTCGAAGTATTAGAGGTAAACTCGGGAGTAGTATTATTATTCGAATCACTCTCATTATTCCCCATTCCCAACTCCTTACTCCCTACTTCCTGTTTCCCTTCCTCACTTGAAAGCAGCTGACGGACAGCGATAAACTCAACAATACGGTCTTTCGCCTTTTGCATACCAAAGTGATCTTCATCTAAAATTTTTTCCGCGTTTGCAAGATCGCCGCTGTCAGCGGAGTAATCGCTCCATGGGAGGTCTGCTATCCATTCAAGGTAGCCGCGAAGAACTCCTGCTTCGGGAGAGAGGGGCTGAAGTTTCCGCAGTCTCTTTATTTCTTTCTCGCACTTTTCAGTTACTTCCTGCGGAGGTTTTTTATCTGCGATGCGTTTTTCAAGAATTGCGAATTCATCTTCGATTTTGTCTTTGCCCAGTTCCTTGTTAATTTCGCGTAACTGCTCGTTTAAAATATATTCGCGGTGGCGCTTGTCCATCTTTCTCCGGACTTTGCCGGAAATATTTTTTTGAATCCCGTAAATTTCATTTTCTTTTTCCAGGATTTCCAGGATCGCAAGATATCTTTCTCTCGTGTCTGTTATTGCAAGAAGCTCGATTTTTTTTTCTGATTTAAAATAGCCGGCATTGCACACAAGATTCGCTATGCGATCCGGATCTTCGGATCTTTCCACGGCGGAAAGCGTGTCAGAGCCTATTTTCCCCGAGTATTCAGCGTATTGCGCGAAGGATTTTTGCACGCTGCGGATCAATCCTAAATCTTCAGCGCTTGGAGGCTCGTTTAATCCTGTTGTTTTTAAAGGCTCAACTTTGACCAATGAATAATTGCCCTGCGGATTTGTAGAAATGATTTTTCCGCGGTACTCGCACTGAAAGACAACGCGGAAGGTAGCGTCGGGAAGTTTTAAATGAGAGATGATCCTGACAACAGTTCCGGTATTATTCGGCTCGTCTGACGAGAGACGAAGTTCATTTTTTTTTAGGCAGGAAGCAAAGAGGCGGTTGTCGCGTTTTAACGCTTCTTCCAAAGCGGCGATGCCAGGTTTATATGTGATAAAAATGGGAACAACAGTCTGCGGAAAAAGCACAAGATCGCGCAGCGGAAGCAGGGGGAAATCTTCTGTAATTAACTGCTCTGTTCCGCTGTAATCAAAAGAGTACGGGTTTTTTCCGCGGAACAGAGATGCCAATTCGCTTAGTACGCCTTTTTTTTTCAATGATAACCTTATTAAGGAGCGTTATGCGCTCTTTTGTTTTTGCTCAGGATAAATGATCTGCGGCGGTTCTGATTTTTCCACAGTATCATGGGTAATGATTACCTGTTTGCTGCCTGTTATCGAAGGGATTTCAAACATGATGTCTGTCATCAGCCTTTCAACAATTGCGCGTAACCCGCGCGCGCCTGTTTTTTGCTTTATCGCCTTGTCCGCGATAGCGTCAACGGCTTTTTCAGTAAACTCAAGTTTAACATCGTCAAACGCTAAAGACGCCTGATACTGGCGGACAATGGCGTTGCGCGGCTCTGTAATGATGCGCCTTAAATCTTCGCGCTTTAATTCTTCAAGACCGACAGTGATTGGAAGCCGTCCTATAAATTCAGGAATCATGCCGAACTGGATTAAATCATCAGGATGCATGGCGTCATAAAGCTCTTTAAGCGATTTTTCGCCGCTTCCTGTTTCCGCGCCGAATCCCATCGGATGTTTTACAACGCGGCGTGAAATTAGTTTATCAAGACCGACAAACGCGCCGCCGCAGATAAACAGGATATTGGTTGTATCGATGCGAATCATTTCCTGATTCGGATGTTTTCTGCCGCCTTGCGGAGGAACAGAGGCAATCGTTCCCTCTATAATTTTTAAAAGCGCCTGCTGAACGCCTTCGCCTGAAACATCGCGGGTTATCGAAATATTTTCTCCCTTGCGGGCGATTTTATCGATCTCGTCAATATAAACAATTCCCCTTTCCGCCGCGGAAATATTTCCGCCCGCGCTTTGTATCAGTTTAAGTAAAATATTTTCGACGTCTTCGCCGACATAACCTGCCTCGGTGAGGGTAGTAGCGTCAACTATCGCAAAAGGCACTTTAAGTTTTTTCGCAAGTATTTTTGCAAGTAACGTTTTTCCGGTTCCCGTAGGTCCGATTAAAAGCACGTTTGATTTTTCGATTTCAACATCGTCGCTTTCTTTGCCGGGATTGGCGATTCGTTTGTAGTGATTATAAACTGCGACAGAAAGCGCTTTTTTCGCGTTATCCTGACCGATTACAAAAAGATCCAGATAATTTTTTATTTCTCTTGGAGTGGGAATGTCGTCTGTAAACTGCGTTGTAAGCTCGTGCTCTTCCTCGGTAAGAATCTTGCGGCAGACTTCGATACATTCATCGCAGATAAAAACATCATTGGGACCGGCGATAAGACGGCGCGCCATGTCCGCACTTTTTCCGCAAAAAGAGCAGACTCTTTCAAACACTTCAGGTCCATTACGAAGACGAGCCATTTTAATCCCTCGTTAATATCGAATCGGCTATGCCGTATTCAACCGCATCCTGTGCGGACATAAAAAAATCTCTTTCCATAGCGGCGGAAATCTGTTCGATTGACTTGCCTGTATGTTTTGCGAAATATTCAATTATCAATTTTTTTAGGCGGACAATTTCTTTTGATTGTATGCCGATGTCTCTTGCCTGTCCCTGCGCTCCGCCCCAGGGCTGATGAATCAATACGCGCGAAGACGGAAGAATCTGCCTCTTTCCCGATGTTCCGCAGGTTAAGATTAAGGCTGCCATGCTTGCCGCCTGTCCAAGGCAGATTGTTTGCACGTCACAGTTTACATGCTGAATTGTATCGTAAATCGCAAGACCTGCCGTTACAGAACCGCCGGGAGAATTTATATAAAGGTTGATATCTTTTTCGGTATCCTGACCGTCAAGAAACAAAAGCTGAGCGACAACCAAATCAGCGGTAATATCATTTATTTCACCGTCCATAAAAACGATACGGTCTTTTAATAGCCTTGAGTAAATATCGTAGGAACGTTCTCCCATTCCTGTTTGCTCAACTACGATAGGAACAAGGCTGCTTAATTTTGTACTCATATAACTAATTTAACCATTATCTGTCATAAAATCCAGATAATTCTCCTTTTTCCCCTGTTTTAACGTATTTTCCGCCAATAATATGTCTGTTATCTTCTTTTCCCTGATATCTTCTTTCAAGTAGAAAACGGCTTCTTCGTTGTAATGTTTTTTTATTTCTTCGATGTCCGCGCCGTTAGCTGCAGCGATCGAAGCAAATTCGGTTTCCAGTTCTTCATCGGTTACTTCGATCTTTTGCTCTTCCATCAAAGTCTCGATAATTAGCCGCGAATGAAGCGATTTTACCGCGGCATCCCGCCATTCATCGGCTTTTTCGCTTGTTTTCATCATCTGCTGAATTAACTCGGGGCTTGTGTTGTAATAACGCGCAAGCCGCCTCCAGCGGCCTTCAATCTCGGCTTTGATCATTGACTCCGGCAGAGTAACAGGAGTGTTTTCCATTATTTTTGTAAGGAGCGCGTTTATTTTTTTATCTTTTAAACGCATTTCAAGATTTTTTTCCAGCCGATCTTTTATGCTGTTTTTTAAATCGTCGAGGGTTTTAAACTTTTCATCAACATCCTGCGCAAGGTCATCGTCCAAATCGGGAAGTTTTTTCTCTTTAAGAGCTGTCAGCGTTATCTGCACTTTCCGCGTTTTTCCTGCAAGCGTTGTTTCAAAAAAATCATCATCAAACTTTTTTTCGAATTCTTTAACAGCGCCTTTTTTCATGCCGGTTATTTCATCATCAAACTTAAAAACATTCGCGCCTGTTCCAAGGGTGAATGTAAAATCTTTTCTTTCCATGTTTGGCAAAACTTCGCCGTTTTCTCCGTAAACCTGATAATCAATTGTAACAACATCGCTGTTTTGTGCGGCTGCGCCGTCGTCCCGATCCATTACGATTGCGTTGCGTTCGCGGACTTCTTCAAGCTCCTTATCAATAACCGATTTATCGGTTTCGGCGTAAGGATATTCAACTTTTATTCCCTTCCACTGGCTAATTTTTATTTCGGGAAGGACATCATAAATAACCGAAAATTGCAGGTCTTTTTCAAAATCCAGTTCAGGCTCTCCCTGAAGTTCAGGAGTGGAATAGGGCAGTGGCTTCTCGCTGCGCGGAAGATTTTCTTCCTTAAAGATTTCCTGCATGGTCGATTCCATGATACGTCCCATCGCGTCGCCTTTGAGAGCTTCCGCAAACTTGCGTTCAAGCACTTCCTGCGGCACTTTTCCCTTGCGGAAACCGGGAAGCTGCAGGGTTTTTGAATATTCCTTGAGCATATCGTTATACTGAGCGCGGACATCCTCTTTAGGAACAGTAATGCTCAACTGCACATTTGACTTTTCAAGACGTTTAATTTCTTTATTTATAGCCACAATTTTCCTCTTTTTTCATGAAATTTGATAAATTATTTTGAACCGCGCAAGGATCGAACTTGCGACCCGCAGATTAAGAGTCTGCTGCTCTACCAGCTGAGCTAGCGGTCCATTTCCTTAACCTGTGACATCATATCAAAATTTGAAAATTTGGTCAATTGACGAAAAACCCCTTAAATTGATAAACTGATTCGAAACGCGAGAGTGGTGGAATTGGCAGACACGCCAGACTTAGGATCTGGTGCCATTGGCATGAGGGTTCAAGTCCCTCCCCTCGCATGAATTATCTTTAAGGAGGATAATATGGATTTAGGAATGCTGAATTTTAGGATGATTGCAAAGTTTGCGTTAATACTGGTAATTATCGGTTTTTTAATGCCTGTAGCCTGCGGAATGAATGGCTTTGAAATTGCGGATGCGTTAATGAACAACAACAGTGTTTTTCAGGGGATATTAGCTTATCTTTTGTTTATTTCCGCTGTTGCCGGAGTTGCGCTCGGAGTAATGCTGTTTCTTAAAAAGGATTACGCTTTTTATTATGACTGGATCGTTATCGGCGTCTGTATAGTAAGCGGTCTTATCGTATATTTTGCATCATTAAGTGATAATAACATTAAACTGCAAAACGGCGCTTATGTGATATTAGCCGGCTGGATTATATCGCTAGGTTGTCAAATTTATTCTTACATTAAAAAAGAGTAGTAATGGATTTGTTCGGCAGCCAGCCTGCCGGACAAGTTTATTGATAAAGCAGCCGCCAATATAACGGCTGTGCGCAGGTTTCATATTGGCATTTAATTACAAATATTTTAGCAATCGCAATTGTTTGTTTGTAAAAATATGTTTATATGCTGTGAGGCTGACTGCGGACAGGCATGATGACAAAACCATTTTTGCCGTTCATCGCGCAAGAGACCTTACCACTAATACTTTTTAAAAAATGAAATTATTTTTCTTTATTTGTTTTAGTGGTCAGGGCTCTGGAGCGAATTCTTAGCAAAGGTTTTGACAGCATGCCTGTCCGCAGCCAGCCTCACAACTTGTATTAATGTTGCGTTAAAAAATTTTCGATAATAGTTTTACCGTATTGAGTAAGTATGGATTCAGGATGAAACTGAACTCCGTACACGGGATATTTTTTATGAGATACCGCCATGATTTCTTCGCCGTGTGTGTCTTCTGTCCATGCAATAATTTTTAACGCATCCGGCAATGTCGATTTAATTCCCGCAAGAGAATGATACCTTGCTGCCTGTATAACTTGCGGCATTCCTTTAAATAAAGTCTCCTTTGTATCAACTGTAACAGGAGAGGATTTGCCGTGCATCAGTCGGCTGGCGTAAGATACTGTTCCGCCGAATGCTTCAAAAATCGCCTGATGACCAAGACAGATTCCAAAGATTGGAATGGATGAATGAAGCTGTTTAATTAAATCGATGCAAATACCGGCATCCGATGGTTTTCCGGGACCCGGAGAAATTACAATTTGTTCTGGAGCCATGTTTTTTATTTCTTCTACGCTTAACGCGTCGTTACGCGCAACTTTTATATCGGGATTTACAGAACCTATAAGCTGATACAGGTTATAAGAAAAACTGTCGTAATTATCGATTAAGAGGATCATTATTCAATGCCTCCTGACGATATTTTTAAAGCGTTCATCACAGCGGCGGACTTGTTTACGCATTCCTGATATTCCGATTCAGGATTACTGTCCGCGACTATGCCGGCTCCGCTTCTTACAAAAACTTTGTTGTTTCTTTTGTACACAATCCTGATAGCGATGCAAGTGTCCATGTTTCCTGTAAAATCCAGATAGCCGATTGCGCCGCCGTAAATACCGCGCTTATTTTTCTCCTGCTCGTTGATTATCTGCATTGCTCTGATTTTCGGCGCGCCGGAAAGAGTGCCGGCAGGAAGTACTGCGTTTATCGCGTCAAGACCATTTTTATCATCGCAAATATCGCCGCTTACAGTGGAGCCTATGTGCATAACATGGGAGAACCTAAGAATAGATAAATATTTTTCCACTTTTACAGAGCCGAACTTGCTGATTTTCCCAAGATCGTTTCTGCCGAGATCGACAAGCATATTGTGTTCCGCAAGCTCTTTTTCGTCGCATAACAGCTCTTTTTCAAGGGTTGTATCTTCTTCTTCGGTTTCGCCTCTTTTTCGTGTCCCTGCCAAAGGATAGGTAAACAATTTGCCGTTATTAAGTTTTACAAGAGTTTCGGGAGAAGCGCCCGCGATTTCCAGATTACTTCCCGAAAAATAAAACATGTAAGGCGAAGGATTAATGGTGCGAAGAACGCGGTATGTGTCAAAAACACTTCCTTCAAAATCCGCTTCATACCGGTTTGATAATACTACCTGAAAAATATCGCCTTCTTTAATATGATCTTTCGCGTTTTTAACCATCATGCAGTACTCATCTTTGGAAAACAATGGTTTAAAATCGCCGTTTATTTTTGCAGGTAAATCTTCCTGCGCCGATGGAAGATTCTCATTACAACCTGTCTTAATTATTTTTTTCAGCTCCTCAAGCTGGGATGCTCCTCTTTCATATTCAGCATCGATATTATCAGTTTTTATGTTAACTATTAAAATTATTTTTTGTTTATAATTATCGAAGGCGATAACTTTATCAAAGAGCATTAAGTCAACGTCGTTAAATTGATCTTCGTCTAACGCGCCATTGTCAAATTTAAGCGCAGGTTCGCAGTATTTCGCGTAATCGTATGCAAAGTAGCCGACAAGCCCTCCTGTAAACGGCGGAAGATAATCAAATTTGATGCTTTTACAGTTGTCTAAAACTTCCTGAATATGTTTGTTTGGATTATCCGTTTTAAATGATTTTGTTTCTTCCGCATTAATTGTCATTAAACCGTTAAGACATGTAATTTCCATTTTAGGATCGAATCCCAAAAAAGTGTACCTGCCCCAGGTCTTGTTATCTTCCGCGCTTTCCAGAATAAAACAATGTTTGCTAACCTTCATAAGTTTTTTTAATACGTCAAGCGGAGTAACCATGTCGCTGTACATTTCTGCGCTAAGCGGAATTATGTTATATTGTTTTAATTTCGCATAACTTTTAGCTTCATCCGGAGAAGGTTTAATCATTATATTACCTTCTTTTCAAGTTCCGCCCGCTTTCTTAAATCATCCATCAATAAGGCAAACTGTTCCAAATCCAGAGACTGCGCTCCATCGCATAAAGCTTTTGCCGGATTGTTATGCGCTTCAATCATCAATCCGTCGGCGCCGACAGCGAGAGCGGCTTTTGCAAGCGGCGGCACAAGGCTTCTTGAACCTGAGGCGTGGCTTGGGTCTACAATGACAGGAAGATGCGACTTCTGCTTAATCACCGCGACAGCCGACAAATCAAGAGTGTTACGTGTCATTGTCTCGAATGTGCGGATGCCTCTTTCGCAGAGAATTACATTTGTATTTCCCGATGATACAATATACTCCGCGCTCATCAATAGCTCTTCGATTGTATTAGCAAGTCCTCTTTTTAAAAGCACAGGTTTTTTTAATTTGCCGACGACTTTTAAAAGATCATAATTTTGCATATTCCTAGCTCCAATCTGCACAATATCAATGTCATCAAACAGATCGATTTGCGTCTGATTCATTATCTCCGAAACAATCGGCAAACCTGTTTCTTTTTTCGCATGACGCAGCATATCAAGCCCTTCAGCCTGCTTTCCCTGAAACGCGTAAGGCGAAGTTCTGGGTTTAAACGCTCCTCCGCGAAGGATTTTAGCTCCGCTTGATTTTACGCTTTTGGCGATCTCAAGAATCTGCTCGCTGCTTTCAACGGAACACGGTCCTGAAATGACAGTAAAAAATCCTTCGCCTACAGAAACATCGCCGACTTTTACAATCGTATCATCTTTGCGTACAGTACGGTTTACCGCTTTGAACTGCTCGGTTATGCGTTTTCCAAAGTCGATAATATCGTTTGTTTCAACAACATGTTCCAGATCAACTGCCGCTGTGTTTCCGATTAAACAAACCGCCGTATGCTCTGTGCCAACGCTGTAAATGGTAGAAAAACCTTTTTGTTCCCATTCGATAATAAAATTGTCAATCTGTTCTTTTGACACATTTGGTTTAAGTATGAATACCATGATGTTCTCCTTGAAGGTATTATATCAAAGAAGGAGAGGGAAGCTCTATACCGTCATAAGGCGCCATTGCCGCCGCTATGTCATTTGCGATATTTCTGTCCACTTCGCCGTTATCCGCCATTTTATACAATATTTGCATGGTGCTTTCGTGATTTCTTACAGGATGATAAGGGCGCTTTTCGCTGACCGCCTGATATATGTCGATGCATGTCATAAGCCTGGAATTAAAATCCAGCTCATCTGCGCTTTTGCCGAAAGGATACCCTTTCCCGTTTAATTTTTCGTGATGATTGGAAGCCCATTCGCGTATATCGTCAAATCCTTCAATGTCATTTAATAACTCCCGTGTTTTTTTTACATGCTTTTTTATAATTAAAAATTCTTCGTCTGTCAGTTTGCCAGGTTTCTCCAGAATCTCTGCCGGGGTTTCAAGTTTTCCTATATCATGCAATGCCGCGGCAAGATATAATTTTGATTTTTCTTCCAGACTGTAATTATAATATTCACTCATAAACCAAGACATGTTCGCAATTTGAGTTGAATGACGTTTTGTAAAAACAGATTTATAGTCAATGATTCTTGTTATAAAACTTACAAAATTCAGAACAAGACGATCTTCTATATTTACAGTCCACGGAGTTAAAAAAGTTTCGGCGGTTTTGTTTATAACATCGTCTTTGAGCGATTCGAGCGCCGCAGGGTCAAGAATTTCCAGCATAACGTTAGCTGCAATCCTGCTGTATCTTTTGCCGGTATTTTCCCTGATGTTTTGAAGGACAGAATTTAATTTATCCGGTTTTAAGGCTTGCAGATGATAAGCGACATCGACAGAATCGGCAATGGCGATCAGTTCCGCTTCTACAGGCCCTTGTCCTTCGTGTATTCCAAACGGTCCTTTGCCGTCAGATCGTTCATGATGATAAAGAATAAAATCTTTTATGTTAGTTTTAAAATCCAGCGCATCGACATTCCGCTGACCGTACTCGCAGTGTTTTTTCATGGTCGAATCATAATGTCCGCCTGTCCGCGCCGCAAGTATATATTCTGTAAGCGCGTTGTCATGCAAAAGCGCGCAGTTGGTCAATCCTGTTATTTCTTTGGTGTTTTTTCCCAGCAGCTTGCCCATTTTCGCGCAAAGAACCGCGATTCGTTTTCCGTGATTGGTACTGGAGCCCAAAAGCTCTTTTTCTACCGTATCCAGCGCCGCGGTAATGGCTTTTATAAGGGAATCCATTCGTATTGTCATAAATTTAATATACTTGACATAAACATCATTTTCAATAATATTAATAGAAACGCCGTCTTAGCTCAGCTGGCAGAGCACTTGACTTGTAATCATGAGGTCCTCGGTTCGATTCCGAGAGACGGCTTTATAAAGCACTATTATGTATTTTAAGCAGAAATAATTGTCATTTTGAAGCTTCGTCTCCAAAAGATCGCCGATCTTCTAAATATCAGCCACGATACAGTTCTGGCTCATAAAAAAAACCTGTATCGCAAATTAAGCGTTAAAAGCAAGATATGCAGGGATAAATAAATGCTTGACATAAATACAATATTTTATGATTATTTTTAATGTGGATAATATATTACAACAAACTTATAACCTGACAAATAGGGAGCAAGAAATATTAAATTTGCTTTCAGGAGGTTCTGCTCCAAAAGAAATTGCATATTCCTTGAATATCAGTTATGCTACTGTTATAGAACATAAGAAAAGTATTTATCGTAAATTAAAAGTTCATAGTATTAATGAACTTTTTTCAAAAATAACAATTATGAAAAATGAAGCTGATTTTATGAGCTGGATCATTATAGAGGATAAAAATGGTTCTAAAATATCTGTAACACAAAACATTGAAAATATAAAAGATAAATATTATAAAACATATGTCATAACAGGTAAGTTGTGTACAGGGAATGATTCTTATGTTGGAGCTTATTTTATTCCGAATACTTTTACACTTGAAGCTTTAAAAAAAATGTCTTCTTTGTCTTTAACTTGTTTAGGTGATGGAGGAAGTTATGTAATAGTATTACCAACAACTGATACCAGATTAAAGAGCGGTAATAATCATTATGAAAAGGTATTTTCTACAAAAAACGGAGAAATGTCTAAAATAACTTTAAATATAAATGAATTTTCTCAAAGACCAAATTTTGGAAATATTGTATTATTTGATAAAAACAATATAGAGGGATTTCAAATACATGCATGTTCTTTTGGTGAATATAATTTAAAATTTTTTGATATAAGTATTTGTTAATATTAGGAATATAAAAATATAGTAATATTATTTGTAAAAGCAAATCCAGCACTTAACAAACGGTTACTGCTCACCGCCCTGTTCGGGCGGTTCGGGTTCCTAGATCGTAAAAGCATCCAGGAACTTTTTGCCAAATTCGGCACAACATAGATTGGATCAACTGGTATTCCGCAGGAGATTAATCCGGTTTTTATAAGATGGCATCATTTTTTTGATAATTATGGTTCCTATACAAATATTTCGCAGGAAACGGAATCAATTCAGTAGAACCGAGAATACATTCGTTATTTTAATACCTCAAAACAACCGTCATATACCCTAATTCTACCCATAAAATACCCTGATCGTGTAACTGTAAATAATCCGGCAAAGCTGTATTTCTTAAATATGAGCTTTCCTCTGACACGAAAATCTTTAGATCGCTCTAATAAGGATAGGTTTCTTTTTAGTTTCTACTGCGACTGCTGCGGTTCTGAATGGATCAGCAAACCCTCTTGTTTTTTAACAGGAGGATTTTCCGCGATAGAACATGAAGAAGCAAGGCAGTTGATTTGGGCTTATGAACATAAAACGGCATTTGAACACGCCAATCTGGATGCGCACGCGAAATTTAACCGTTGTTTAAAATGCGGCGGATGGGTATGTGATAAATGTTTTGAAATTGATTTCGGTCTTTGCAGAAACTGTGATAAAGGGTTTTAACATTGCGTAGCGGTGTTTTATTTAATTGCCTGAAATGTCAGGCATAAGGAGAAAGAGTTATGAAAAAGGCTTTTTTGCTGGCGGGAATTATTGCAATTGCTGTGATAATCGGATTCATGTTTTTGGCTTGTGGTGATCCCTCAGGAGGCTCTGGTCAGTACAGTGGCTTGGATGTGTTAGGCAACAGCTATAAGTTATCTGTCGGAAGCGACGCCAGGTCGGCCATGAAGGGCGATAATTTCAAGATTAATGTAAAAACACGCGATGGATCAACTAAAAACATTACAGGTACAGTTACCGGTATCAGCACAGACGGGACTTTAACGCTCAAACAGAGCGGCACTAATGTTGAATTTTCAGCGAGGGTGGACGGCACAAACAACCTTGACTCTGTTGCCAGCCTTAATCCTGCCCATACCGGATTTATTCCGCGTACATTTGATACGATTTTTTTACGCGCTAACCGCTGGGAAAATAATACCGTTGGTGGTTATGGTCCTACGCGCGGTGAACAATATGGTTCCGGATACAGCGTATTGGTTAAAGATTTTCCCACTAATGTCAGTAAAGTAGTTGATAGTACTAATAGATATACCGTAACAATAACAGGAACATCTGATGTGGCTTTAACAGATGTCGATTTTGAGCTTCAGGGATTAACTGCATCTAATGAATGGGTGTTTTTTGGGAGCGCCAATATAGATTCAATTCCTGCAAATTCACCTTTTACAAGAACCGCTAATGTACGAATTTTTGGAGAACATAACTTCATGAGTTACAAAGAAATTATCATGCAGGTTACCAATGTAATTAATTTTTTTGCTGATGATCATCCTGAAGATAATGTTGATAACGGAACAATACCTGATGATATTCCGAACGGTTTTATCATGGCAGCTATCAGCGACTTTTCAATTAAATTTGTGGACACCCAAAGAGTACCGGTTAACGGAAACCTTGGCGACTACACTTATGGTTTTAAAGAGGACGGTTTATCAGTTGAATACAGGACAGCTGTATGGAATTTATCGATGGCTAACATGACGAATGCCAAGAAACCCGGCGCGAAACTTGAAATTACAGTTGGTGTAAATGATATTATACCTTCCGGCACCGTGCTTGATTTTATATGGCAAGACCCTGTCCGCGGATTATGGTGGCAGCCTTCAACCATTATAACAACGGATGAACATAATAACTGGGCATTTGTAGAAGGCACTGGAGTTACATATAATGATACCAGCAAAAAAATAACAATTAATCTTCCAGAGGCTATAAATGACGACCGGTTTGCCGATTCGACAGAACTCAACTTTATTATTGCCTGCTGGTGGTATAAAGATGCTGCCCAAAATAACATCGACGCAATAAAAATTTTAACCGCCAATATAAATTAATATAAATTATTAATACAAAAAAAGCGCCGGAAGTTATATCCGGCGCTTTTACTAAGGTATATTTTCTCTTGACAAAATATTAAAAAATGTCTATTATCTTGGCATGGCTGATTTAACATGTTCCCAGTGTCAAGCCTCCATTTCCGAACCTGAGAAAAATCTCTGGGTTTGCGATAAATGCGGTAATCATTCCAGACTGGGCTGGCAGCAAAGGCTGAGCATTACCGCAGATGCGGGGAGTTTTAACGAGTTCGATTCAGGGATGAAGTCGGGAAATCCGATAGAATTCCCGGGATACGAAGATAAAATCAAGGAATTGCAGAAAAACTGCGAAACCGGCGAAGCGGTTGTTACAGGTAAATGTACCATAAAAGGCTTCCCCTGCGTAATCGGCATTATGGACAGCCGTTTTATGATGGCAAGCATGGGCAGTGTTGTAGGCGAAAAAATTACAAGGGCGATAGAATACGCGACAGCGAATAAACTGCCTGTTATCATTTTTTCAGCATCAGGAGGAGCGCGTATGCAGGAGGGAATTATTTCCCTAATGCAGATGGCAAAAACTTCAGGAGCGGTTGCCCGTCACACAGAAGCAGGGCAGCTTTACATTTCCGTTATCACAGATCCTACAACAGGCGGCGTAACAGCGTCTTTCGCTATGTTAGGTGACATTATTCTCGCGGAGCCGGGCGTTACCCTGGGGTTTGCCGGAAAACGCGTAATTCAGGATACAATCGGAGCGGTGCTGCCGGAAAGATTCCAGACATCCGAATTTGTTTACGAGCACGGCTTTGTGGATTCAGTCGCGTACCGGCGTGATATGCCGGATACGCTCGCACATATCATAAGGCTTCACGGCTATAAAGGAGGCAAATAATGTCTTTAAACATGCAGCAAAAACTGGACCTTCTTAAAAGTCTTTCAAGACCTACAATTAACGATTATATTCCGCTGATTTTTAAGGATTTTATCGAGTTCCACGGCGACCGCTATTTCAGCGATGATCCTGCCGTTAAAGGCGGTATCTGTTTATTAGGTGACATTCCTGTCACGGTGATTTCGCAGGTAAGGGCGAATGATATCGAAACTTTAATGAAAATCAATTACTCAATGCCTCATCCGGAAGGATACCGCAAAGCGCTGCGCCTTGCAAAACAGGCGGAAAAATTCGGACGCCCTGTAATTCTTTTTATCGACACTCCAGGCGCATACTGCGGAGTTGGAGCGGAAGAGAGAGGGCAGGGAGAAGCAATTGCGCGTAACCTTCACGAGTTCATGATGTTAAAAACTCCTGTAATTTCCGTTGTACTTGGAGAGGGAGGATCAGGCGGAGCGCTGGCTTTAGGAGTGTGCGATGAACTTGCGATGCTGGAAAACGCTCTTTATTCTGTAATTTCGCCGAAAGGATTCGCGTCCATTTTATGGAAAGACGGCTCACGCGAAAGAGAAGCCGCCGAGCTTATGAAAATCACAGCGGAAGACCTATTGCGTTTCGGCATCTGCGATAAAATCATTCAGGAGCCCGAAGGCGGAGCGGCAAAAGACATAAACGTAATTGCAGCTAACATCAGCGCGTTTTTAAAAGACACAACAGCCAAACTGATGAAAGAAGATTTTAAAAACCTGCCGCAAAAACGTTACCGGAAATTCCGCAAAATGGGAGTTTTCAGCGAGTAGTTTACCGAAAATTTCAGCGGCGAGCCGCTAATAATCTGGAGCGGCTCCCGGTTAACTCCGTATATTGACAAATTAACTGATAAAGGATAATTTATTACAATATATGGAGTTAGAATGATTATTTCAATGAAGGATATCTGCAAAATTTACCCGATGGGTAATTTTGATGTGAATGCGCTGAAAAACATAACTTTAGATATAGAAGAAGGCGGTTTTATTTCAATTGCCGGTCCTTCTGGTTCCGGTAAAACAACTTTAATGAATATTATCGGGCTTATTGACGATTTTAACAGCGGAAGTCTTACGATCGGCGGTAAAGAGATCAAAAAGAAAAGCCGGTCCGAGCTTGCGCGTCTTCGCCGTGAAATGCTTGGGTATGTTTTTCAGTCGTTTAATCTTTTACCGGTTCTGAATATTTTTGAAAATGTTGAGCTTCCTCTTATTATTTCCGGAAAAGGCGGAAGCAAGGCTGAAAGACGTGACAGAGTAAATTTTTTGCTGGGAGAAGTCGGATTATCAGACAGGAAGGAGCATCTTCCTTCGGAACTTTCCGGCGGTCAGCAGCAGCGTGTTGCGATCGCGCGCGCTCTTGTTACAAGCCCAAGAGTTGTTCTTGCCGATGAGCCTACCGCCAACCTCGATTCTAAAACAGGCGAAATTGTTTTAGGTTTAATGAAAGATATAAATAAAAACGAAAAAACAACTTTTATTTTTTCGACTCACGATCCAAAAATTTGGAAAATGGCAGACCGTATAATTTTTCTTCAGGATGGTCTTATCAAATCAGGACAAGAGCAGGAGCAGTGATGGTTTTCTTTCTTGCTCTCCGGAATATATATAAAAATTTTAAAAACAACGCAATTATAATTTTTATGATCGCCGTTATAAGTTTTATTTTTTTTCTCGGAAATGTTGTCATGGAAAATTCCAATATAAGTTTATATCAGGCGTTTAACTCAAGTCTTACAGGCGATGTTGTAATAGAAAAAAAAGGCGACATTACTATGAATCTTTTCGGAGCGAATACTCCCGTAATAGATGAATTTTTTGAAATCCCTGTTTTACCAGCTTATGATTATATCATGGATATTGTCCGCGCTCAGGAAGGAGTTAAAGGCGTTACTTCGCAAGTGTCAGGCAAGGCTTTTCTTGACGTACTGAATGTCCGGGATCCTGTCTTGCTTTGCGGCATAAACGCGCAGACTTATTTTTCAATGTTCCCGGGCATCACGCTGGAAGAAGGAAGATTGCTGCAAAGCGGCGAATACGGCGCAATGATAACGCTTGCCCGCGCGCAGAAAATTGAAAAAGAAAGCGGCAGGTATCCTAAAATCGGCGAGTCTCTTCTGTTTACATCCGGCGGAGCTTTAGGCTTTAAAATAAGAGAAGTACCTCTAGTCGGCATTTATAGTTATAAAAATCCCGGTCTGTTTATGAACGAGATTGTTATTATCGATCCTCAAACTGTCAGGGTTTTAAATTCCATTCAGGTTGCCGCTTCTTCCGATTATCAGCTGAGCGGCAGCGAGGAATTTTTATTAACATCCGATATTGATAAAATTTTTGAGACGGATACCTTTAGTACACAGGAGGCTGATGATGAATTTTCGGTGGAATTTCTTCAGTCATGGCTGTCGGAATCTAAATCTGAAATTAATGTCAATTCCGCAGGCGGCGACTGGAATTTTATTATTATTAATTTAGAAAACAGCGGTAAAACCGGATCTTTCATCAATAAGATAAATAAAAAATTGGAACCATACGATGCCGTTGCGGTGGATTGGCGGACTTCCGCGGGAGTTTCCACAATCCTGCTGCTTTTAGTCCGCATATTGTTTAACGCGGGAATGTTTCTTGTGTGTGTCGCAGGCATAATAACTGTTATTAATATTATTTTGATTTCTGTATTCAGAAGAACAAGGGAAATAGGTACGTTACGCGCAATAGGCGCTTCGGATGTTTACATCAGCCTGCTTGTTCTTTACGAAAATATTATATTGTCAGCGCTTGCAGGGGCTATAGGGATATTATTAGGCTCTCTTTTAATTAACGAGATTAATTCTTTAAATTTTCGTATTCCAAACGACTTGATCGCTTCATTATTGGGCGGTGATGTCATAAATCTGGTTTTTATTCCGCAGATTGCTTTTATTACTTTTATATTATCCGTTTTGTTGGGCGTTGTTATATCGGTTTATCCTATACACGTAACACTTAAAATCGAACCTATAGAAGCTGTGAGGCAGGGATAATGGAAAAATTACTGCTGCTTGTAAATCTTGGATTTAAATACTTAAGCCGTTACAGGCGCCGTTATGTGTTTTTGTTTGCCGCGCTGGTGTTTTGTTTTGCAATTGTTACATTTATAACATCATCAAAAGACGGCATGTACAGGAATGTTTATTATACCGCGCAGTCTCATTATGCCGGTGATGTTGTCGCTGTCGGCTACAATAAAGATATAACAGTTACTCATCATATCAGCGCTGATTTAACAAGATCTTTTTTGAATACCGTTAAAGATTCTGGAGCCAATCCTGTCAATATTGTAAAAAGAACATTTCTGGGAAACATGGGCGTAGTTTATTTTAACGGGAAACCGGTTGTTCAAAGATACGTAATAGGCTGCGACTGGGAATCCGAGAAAGATATTTTTTCTATGATGGATTTTTCTTCTCCTGTTACAAAGCCTCTCGGTGATGACAGCATTATTATTTCCGCGCCAGTCGCAAAACAGTTAAATGCCGCAGCCGGGGATATTGTTATTTTAGAAGTAGAAAACAAATGGGGGCAAAAAAACACAGGACAGTTTATTGTCGCTGGAATTGTTCAGGATTCTACAATTTTCGGCTATTTTAAAGTATATATTTCCAGATTAAGCTTAAACCGTCTGTTACTTTTTGAGGATGATGATTGTTCTCTTATTGGTTTGTTTTTTGAAAATTCTTCCGATTTGGAAAAAAACAGAAGTATTATTCATAATGCAATGTCTGGAAAAATTCAAACAGACCGGTTGGTTTACGACAGAGACGGAATGAACGACGTTTTAAAAGAGCCGTGGGAATGGGAAGGCACAAATCTCATGCTTTTTACGCTTCCTGTTTATTTATCGGAAATCGCCAGTTTAATGAACGCGATGGATTTATTATCGTATCTTTTATACGGAATGATGCTGATAATTATTTTAGTCAGCGCCTCTGTAACATACCGCCTTATTCTGCATGAGCGCACAAGAGAGATGGGAGTAATGAGAGCAATAGGTTTTTACGGCAGTGATTTAAGAATGGTTCTCTGGACAGAAATTACAATACTTGGAATTATTTCTATTATTGCAGGATTTATGCTGTCACTCTTATTCAGTTTTGCTTCTTCCTTTATTTCTTTTTCGTGGTTTCCAAGTTTTGAAATATTTTTAAGAAACGGAAAACTTACGGCTTTGTATTTGCCAGGAACAGTTTTATTCAATATTGTTATAACATTACTGGTTTTAATAATTTCTGTTTTTATTCCGTCGATGCGCGCTTCAAATAAAAATCTTCCTTCTTTATTATCAGGGGAACCTTTATGAAAAAGCTGATTCTTTTTACGCTTCTTGGATTTTTTTCTTTCTCATTTCTTTGTGCTTCCGATCAGGAATTGCTTGTAAAAGTTGATTCGCTTGTCAGTTACATGAATAATGATTTTCAGGCAGAGTATGTAATAGTGCAGGATAAGCCGGGACAGTCACGTTCGACAACTGTTGCCGGTGTTTTTAGAAGAGATTCAAGAGAACAATATGTAATAATTATCATGGAACCTTTAATCAGTAAAGGGCAGGGTTATTTAAAGGAAAAAAATACCCTGTGGTTTTATGATCCGGAAAGCAGAAGATTTAATTCAACAAGCGCATCAAGCCGTTTCCAGAATACTAACGCGAGAAATTCGGATTTTACCCGTTCAACTTTGGCTCAGGATTATAAAGTAACAGCCGGTGAAAACGTTCGTTTAGGCCGTTTTAATTGCCGTTTATTAACATTGGAAGCTGTTACAAACGAAGTAACATATCCAAAAATGAAAATATGGATTAGCGAGGATGGTTTACTGCGTAAAAGCGAGGATTACAGTCTTTCCGGGCAGCTTTTGCGGACAACGGTAATTCCCGATTATTACAGCATTAACGGACTATTTGTTCCAAAACAGATTTTGTTTGTAGATGAATTGCTCGGCGCTGTCATTAACGGAACTTTTGCAAATGAAAGAACGCAAATAATTATCAATAAACCGTCTTTCGCGAGAATTTCTGATTCTGTTTTTTCTCAGACATTTTTAGAGAACATCAATCGATGAAAAAGCTTTTGGTATTTTTTATTCTTTTTTTATTTCCTCTTATGTTTCTTGCGGCGCAGGATGAAACTTATGAGATTGATTTAATAGATATGCCAAAAAGCGATCTGGATTCCATTTTTGATGAACCGTTAGTCGAAATTTCCGGCAAAGAGAGTGAACAAAACCAGCAGGAAGCGCGAGTACAGCAGGGTTCTATTATTTCTGATATCAGGAGAAGAGGCATAGAATTTGGGTTTTCTTATTATGTACAGGGAGCTGTAAACCCTGGATGGGATGTTTTTCCGTGGGAATTAAAAGATGAAAATAAATTTTCATG
>Ga0209755_10001192_pt1 | contig 42285 bp, 35 predicted proteins | sample TergutCo191P1_FD_187301 | JGI IMG/M metagenome (GOLD analysis project Ga0209755, IMG submission 187301) | Cornitermes sp. P1 segment gut microbial communities from Petit-Saut dam, French Guiana - Co191P1 (SPAdes) (version 2) | ecosystem: Host-associated > Arthropoda: Insects > Digestive system... | reverse complement strand
TTGTGGGGGGGGGGGGGGGGTAAAATTGTATTATTTTTTGAAGAATGTGTCATTTTTACGAAAATACCCCCCTCGTGTTTTGCGGCGTGGCGTGCCGTCAGTTCAAAGGGTACAGTCTATAGCCGAAGTTGTCAACCAAAAATTCACTGTTTCGCAACTTCTGGCAAATGCTGCCCCATTGCTTCACCCGCCGCAGAAACATTAACGTTCTTTGTCATAAAGAACTCCTTTTTCGATGCCCACATCCGTCTTCCGTTGTAGCAATCACGAATGGAAGCGTCAACCGGGAAAATCTAAGCGAACCTATCAATGTCAAACCTTGGCCGCGTAAACCTCGAACGTATCACCAAGCGAGAAAATTTTACTTGCGGCAAGCAAAAGCCGGTACAGCGAACCCTTTTTGCCGCGGACATATTTTCCCAGAAACGGAAAACGCTCCGGGTGGTGCCCGCAAACCGCCACCCTTTTTACCTTAAACCCGGCCTTGGCAAGCGCCCTTTTGCAGGACGACGGGGACCAAACCGTCCAGTGATCCGCAGGGCTGCGTTCCAGAAAACGGCCCAAGGATCCCCGGCCCGAAATTCCCGAAAAAGATGGTGTCGCAAAGGCAAGTATCCCGCCGGGCTTTAGGATCCTGCGTATTTCCGCCAGCACGGGAACGCAGTCGCGGAAATGCTCGACGACGTACCAGAGCGTAACGGCATCGTACCTGGGGTCGTCGGCTCCGGTTTCGCAAGGGAAAAAGCCCTGCACGGCGGGAATGCCAAGTGTTTGTGTCACATATTTGACGGCATCTTCCGCGGGGTCAATGCCCCGGGGCGAAAAGCCCTCGTCCCGTGCCGCGGCCAGAAAGGGGCCGTAGGCGCAGCCGATGTCCAACAGGGCGGTGGCTTGGGCGGGCAGCAGGGATTTTATAATGGCAAGCCGCCGCTTTCCCATGGCAATTAAATTCGGGAAATCCTCGATGTAGGTTTTGCCGTATTGCTTTTCGTAAAACTCGAAAAAATATTCCCTGGCGTATTCGATGGGCGGCGGTGTAAGCCTGCTCATGGCGATTATTCCGCAGTGCCTGCAACGACGGTATGTGCGCTCATAAAAACGATCAATGGGGGGGGGGGTACCATGGGCATTACCGCAGACTGGACAGGCTGGATTTAGATATGGGATAAAGCCGTTTACCAATTCCGCAAGGCTTTTTTGCGGTGCACGATCGATATTGTGTTTAGCGGCAAGGATTTTGCAATGGTTTTTTAGCTTGCCAAGAAACGTGCTATTCACCCCACCAGGCCCCAGCAATATTTTCGTAAGTTTTTTTGCCCTACCCTTTCCCACGCCCAAAGACCAAAACCCCGCCCTCCGCGCCACTTTTTCGTGAAGCCTAGTGGGCGAAAGTAACAGCACGGAAACCCCCGCGTACAGCGCCTCGAACGAAGTAAGGCCGAAATGGGTTACAAGCAAATCGTATTCGGCAAGGCGTTCGCCCAGGTTTGGTATTGCCTCCATTATTTTTACACATTGTTTCTGGCCATTCGTTTCCGGGGTTTTGGCTCCCAGCCCCCCCCTTAGCAAGGTAACGTCAAGGGTTTTTGCGGAAAGCGATTCCCCGGCAAGCGCGTCCGCGACGGCGGGGCCAAGTCCCGCGGGGTCTTCCTGGCCAAAGCTTACCAGCACTTTTGGCGGGACGGCAAAGGACGTGTCTTTGGGTTGGTGTTTTCCGGGCAATGGCAACAGGGAAGGGTCTGCGATGTTTGGACGGACATAGCCGGCGTTTGGAAGTATGTCGATAAGGAAGTCAAAGTGTTTTCGGCAAGAGCCGCCCTCGTCGATTGCGACAACGGGGGCAAGTTTTGCCCAACGAAGATATTCCTCTCGCGGTGTTTGGAAGCGATCAAGGATTATACATTCCCAGTTTTTGTTTCGCAGGTCGGACTCGCCCGCAATCCAGGCGGGATCGAAACTCCGGGTGCCGAAAAAACTTTGAAGTGCCAGATCAGGGGGAAGGAAAAGCCAGGCATCCCTGGCCAATGCCCGCAACCCCCGCACCAGCTCCGTGCAACGAACCAGGTGGCCGCCGCCCAGGCCAGGGCCAAAGGCGGGAACGGCGAGCACGGCCCCCCGGTTCATGCCGACTGCCCGCCAGGGTATTGGAACATTTTCGAATACGTATCGATTATTACCGAACCATTGTAACGATCCCCACCCAAGGGCCCCAGCTTGTCGTAAAGCTGTTGCGCCCGGTTGTAGTCTTCCCGCGTGTCAACGGTAATCCGCATGTTCCTTCCCTGCCAGCCACGGGGGGCAAGCGGACGGTGCAAAAGGAACGTCTCCGGGTGGCCGTACAGGAAGGGACATACGTGTTCCCTCTCCGCCAAAGTTTGGGAATCCCTTTCAGCGCGCAACAGGGCTTCCGCCGACACGGCCTCCACCCCCCCCCCACGGGTAGGCCGCCGTATCCCGCATAGTCCGCGCCAAGGGCAATGGCCTGGGCGACGATTTCGGCGGCGGCGTCGGCAAACACAAATGGGTTGTCGCCCGTTGCCCTTATCACGTTGTCCATGCCGAATTTTTGTATGGCAAGACAGTAGCGTTTAAGCACGTCGTCCTTGGGGCCGCCGAACAGCGAAAAACCAGCCTCGGCGGCAAGCGGCCCAAAGGCCGCGACGGAATCCCCGGGACAGGCAAGCACCCTAAGTTCCGCGGGGACTTTGTTCAGGGCTTCCATTACCCTAAGTATCAGCGGCCTTCCCCCAAGGGGGAGCAGCGACTTCTCCGGCAGACGCGACGAATCAAGGCGGGCCTGGAGTACTATTCCCGTCATGCCGAGCTTTCCTGCCGCAGTGTATGAACGCTTTCCTCGGCATTGCCCGGCGTCCAAAGTCCGGCGATCGCCCTGGGATCGCACCTCCACCTGAAACGGTTGGTGTGCACCCATTGGCGGCCGTCGGAAAAATCCTCGCAGGCGCTAAAAAAACATTCCCCGGCCTGGAGCATAAAACGGGGGAAGCGCCGCAGGGGCAGGTGGGCGTAATCCTTGCGGAATACCGGGGCAAGGTTTTTTAGATAAAAACGACGGTAATCGATTCCCGTCGAGGTGTCCTCGACTGGGGGCGAGGCCTCGTAGGAAAGCTTTAGCGTTTGGGTCGCGGAAATTTCCTCGCCCCACAGGTGGGCGCGAAAACCGAAGTCCATTAGCTGCCAGTAACTGCTTTTCAGCGTTCCGTCGAATCCGCCCATGCGGATAAAACGCTCTCGGTCATACACGCCGACGCCGTCAAAGGGGTAAAGGCTGCGAAGCCCCTCCCGCGATGGGCTAAGGCTGCGGGTATGCCCCTTCTTTCGGGGCAGTACCGGGGCCCTTAGCGTCGGAAGCGTTTCGAAGCGCTGGCTTTGTATGACGGGAACGGTGCAGAGCCGCCTGGCAAAGTTTCTCTCCTCGCCCTGTTCCCCGTTTTCAGCGGGAAAGCTAAGCCGCTCCATCATTCTCTGGGCCCCCCCCCCCACCACGAACCTGAGATCGTTCCAGGTAACGAAAAACAGCGGGGTATCCAGTTCCGACACCGCCAGGTTGATCTGTTCCCCCAGGCTTATGGCCTCCTTGAGCAGCACGAAACGCACGAAAGGAAACTGCGCCGCCAGCTCCTCGATGTCGTATTGGGCCGGCGGGGGCTCCACCGAGACAATCTGGTCGAAACCGGTTTTTTCCATGTCGTGGAACATGTTCCGCCTGGAATAGCGCCTGCCACGGTTTAAGACCACGGCGGAAAGACCCGCGGAGCCAAGGCGCTCCCTACCGCCGATTACGGTGTATGAGGGCAGCATCTCGTTAAAAGTTGTAGGTATAGTACTCATCGCACTTTTCACACAGGGAATCGTATTTTGCTCCGGCCCTGGCGGCCACCACGGATACCTGCCCGTCGTAATGCCGCCGGCCCCGCTCCCATATTGTTTCAAGCGCTTCGCTAAAGGCGTTTCCCAGCGTGATCGCGTCGGGCTGCTTCCGGCAAACCTGCTGCCTGCACAATGGTACCGTGCCGTCAATCAGGATGGGCATGTCCCGCATAAGGTGCCAACAGGGCTGCCTTTGCACCGGGGAAAGATCGGAAGCCTGTTTTCGCGGCAGCATCCCGCAGAAATCGTCGTACTTCTGGATGATGGTGTTCGCCGAGGCGGCCTCCTTCCACGAACGATAGAACCGCTCTATGTCGTCCTCCGCGCCCTGCGTCCGAACCGCCTGCACGTATGCGTCCTTCGGAAAAAGGGACAGGATCTTTTTCGCGCAGTCGTTTGCCTCGGCAAACCCGGCCCCGCGTACCTCCTTGTACCTTGCCGGATCCGCGGCGTCCAGCGAGACTATCCACGAAAGAGCCGGGGGAAAGGCCATCCGGCGCGGCGCGGCGTTCCGCGCCATCTCGGCGATTTGTTCCAGTTCCCCGTTCTTCCAGCCTATGCCGGAGGTCTCTATGACAAGGGCAAGCTCCGGGCGACGCAGCACCATCCCGACCAGTTCCAGCTTTTGGGGATGGAGCGAAAGCTCCCCCCACAGGGAAAGGTCTATGACCGCGTCGCCGGAGAAGGCGACGATTTTTTCGAGCAGCGCGTCGAACTGCCCGGGCTCCATTTGGTCCCGCCTTTCGGTAACCGGGCTGTCCGAGGCCACCGGCCAGGGGCAATAGGCGCAGGCCTGCGGGCAACCGCCGAAAACCTGGATCGGGTAAAAGGCCGGAAGCGTTCGCAGGCACTCCGGCCTTTCCGCGACAATCTTTTCCACGGCGGCGGTGTCGGGTATTTCCCCCGCGCCGTCGTCCCCGGAGGCGACAAAGCGACGCAACAGGAGCAGGTTCCGCCCGGAATCGGCGGCCAGGCTTAGGCGGTGGCAGCGCAGGTCAACCGAGGAAATCTCGGTCTCGATGTCAAAGGCGTTTATGTCCTTCTGGATAACCGAGAACAGCGCGTCCCGCCCCACCGGGCCCCCGTCGTCGTCGCCCAGGATTTTGGCGAGTATGGCGGCGGTTCCAGGCGAAAGCAGTTCCGGGGCAAGGCCGTGGGGCCAGCCGTCGGCGTAGGAATACTCGGCGGCGTAGCGAAGGTGCCTTTCGGCAAGTTTCCCGGCAAGATCCGGATCAAGGAAGGGGCAATCGGCCCAGGCGAAATAGCCAAAATCGAAGGGTTCCCTGGAGTGGGCGGCGATGGCCTCTAGCAGGGCCCTGACGGTCCAGGGTTCTTCCCTGCCCTCGACCACCACGCCTTCCAAACTGGGCACCAGCGAGGATCCGGTAAGCAGCACAGTTTTGCCGACCCCGGGAAATCCCCGGGCCCGCTCTACGGCCAGGGACAGGCTGTTTTTTTCCCCAAGGACGGGCTCGAAAGCCTCGCCGGCCAGGTTGCCGGCGTATAAAACCAGAAGCGCGTTCATATTTTTCTATTATCGGTTGTTATCCGGCCACATTTAAGAAGCCGTGCGCTCCAATTTGCCACAAGACTATGAGTACAAACCAAAGGCGACAATTCACCGATAATTCTTGTATTTTTTGCTTGTTTTTTAAGACCTGCCAGTGTATACTGAAATGAAATGGGGCACATCATTCACGTTGACAATAGTAGATTTTTTCGCAAGGCGATGAAGTTTTTCCTGTCGGAACTGGGGCTTGACTCCGTGGACTTCGAACGAGGCGAGGACGCCTTGACCGCAATCGGCGGTGGCAAGGTTTCCTGCCTTATAACGGGACTGGAACTACCAGACATGAGGGGCGAGGAGCTTATCAGGCGGCTTGGCACTTATTCCCAGACAATGACGGTTATCGCGGTAACGGCTTCGGGCGACGACGAAAGGACCAGGAACCTTGAAACCATGGGGGTTAAGGCAACCATTCAGAAGGGGGGAGACTGGAAGGAAAAGCTGCGCGAGTACTTTTAACTACTCCTAAGCCACAAAGCAATGGTAGATAAACGCAATGCTGCCTTTTTCCGCCTCCACTTAAAAAAGTTTCACACATACAAAAAAAAAGCCGTCTCGTTTGTGGCGCTCGTGCTTGTGCCCGTCTTTTTTCTTTTAGACACCTGCGCCCCAAGGGAACAAACGAACGCCCTTTCGTCGGCAACCCCAATGCCGACGGTTCCGGTTCTTCTGGAGGGAATCATGCCCGGGGCGATGGCGGACGGCATCGTAAAGATCGCCCTGCTGGTCAACGAAAAGGACGGGGGCAACACCTGGCAGTTCATAGAGGCCGGCGTCGCCGAGGGGCGCTCCATGGGCTTTACCGTGGACGCCTTTGCCATGGACGCGGACGCCGACAGGGAAAGGTTCAAGGAGCTTGCCCGGGGCATCGCCATGGCCGACTACGACGGGCTTGTCTTCGTGAACGGCGGAATGGGCTTTACCTACGACATACTCAGGCCAATCGCCGACCGGGGCATACGCATCGTAACCTTCGAGGCTCTTCCGTTCAGGGACGGAAGGTCGATCCCCGGGCTTGTCACCACCTTCCAGGACGACTACAGCCTTGCCCGGCTAAGCCTGGAAACGCTGATTGCCTACACCGACGACGGAACCGGGCGGCCCCCAAGGGTTTTCCGCGTAACCGGGCCGCCGGGGATAACGTTCCTGGATCGCCACGACTGGGAATTCGGCGAATTCGTGCGCCAGGGCAGAATCCTGGAAGCCGGCCGGGTCAGGCTCTACGGCCTGGACAACCCCCGCGCCTCGGCCTGGGAGGCCGTTTCCTCCGCCCTGCCCTATATCCCCCCGGGCTCGGTTGACGCCTTTTGGGTTCCCTGGAACGAATTCGCCATAGGCGTCGCGGAGGCGCTTAGCCTGGCCGGAAGGCGCGACGCAAAAATGTTCAGCACGGGCATCTCGAACGAAAGCCTGCGCCTTATGCAGCGCCACCGGGAAACATGGCTGGCAAGCACGACCATAGACCACAAGCTTGCCGGCAGGGTGACCATGCGGATACTGGCCGCGATGCTTGCGGGCGAAACCCTGGACGACGATTTTTTCTTTTCCCCGCAGCTTGTAAGGACGGCGGACCTGAACCGGGCAGTCAACGTCGAAAACCTTTCGATGATGCTGCCGCAATGGAAGGACGGGGAGGGTCTTTTCGACGGCTTCCAGTGGATGAGCGACCTTAAGGCGGCGGAGAGCAGGTTCCTCCGCATTTTCCCGACGTCCGCCCCGGAGGCGCGGCAATGAAGCTAAAGGCGCGGCTTCTTACCCAGAGCATAGGGGCGTTCCTTGCCCTTACCGTTTTGCTTAGCGTCGTGTTTTTCGCCTCCATCGAAAGGATAAGGGGGACGGTGTTCCGCAACTCGGCCGTCCTGGGGAACAGCGCCTCCGACATCAGCGCCTACATGCTGGAAGTGCTGCACACCGAGAAGATCAACCGCGCCGCGATTGACACCGTGCTTCTACTTGACGAGCGGCTCGGCAGGATCGAAAGCCACACCCGCATGGCCGCCGACATGGCCGGCTCCATTTACGCCAGCAGCGAGGGCTGGAGACCCAGGCCCCTGCCGCGCGTCATGGCCGGGGAAGTTCCGCCGGCCGGGCCGCACATGTACACCGTGCCCAGCGTCGATTTCCCGGCCGTGCGCGCCGAGGCGGAACTGATAGGGAACGCCACGGAAATCCTAAGACAGATAACGGTTGTGGACTGGGGCATCGCCTCCAGCACCATAAACAGCGAATCCGGCTTCGTCATAGCGGTGGACGCGTTTCCCTGGATCCAGACGGGATACGACCCGCGGGTCTCCCTCTGGTACACGCGGGCAAGGGACGGCGGCGGCCTGTACTGGGCGGACGTGTACAGGGACCGGCGGGGCAGGGGGCCGGCCATTTCCTGCGCCGTCCCTTTTTTCGACGGGAACGGCGTTTTCAGGGGCGTCGCCAGAAGCACGGTGCGGCTTTCCGACCTTTCCCGGATAATCGATCCCACCGGGATAAGGCGGAGCGGGCAGTTTTTCATCCTTAACCGCCAGGGGACGGTGGTGTACTCGATGGACGGCGTGGAGGTAACGCTTGGCGAGGAGGGGCTTGTCGAGGGGGAGAACTTCCTGCAATCCCCGGATCCGCGCCTTCGCAGCCTGGGGCTTAGCATGACGCTTGGCGCGACGGGCATGACCGAGCTGGAGATGGACGGAATTCCCTTTTACGTCGCCTACGCCCCAATCCGCACCCTGGGCTGGAGTCTCGGGGTCACGGTCCCCGCCCAGGAAATATACGTCCCGGTCATGCAAATCGAAAGCCAGATATGGGAGATTACCGAGGCCAACAGGGCCGCGATAGACATGTACATACTGTTCCTGGCCGGAAGCATAGCCCTGCTCATTCTGCTTATCCTGCCGGCGATTGCGTTCTTCGCCATCCGCTTTACGCGGGCAATCACCGGCCCGGTGCTTGCGCTCAGCCACGGCGTCCAGGAAGTGGCCGGCGGCAACCTTGGCCGCGAGGTGGTCGTAAGGACCGGCGACGAGCTGGAGCAGCTCGCCTCGTCGTTCAACGAGATGACGTCCCAGCTCCGCGCGCACATCGCGGAAACGGCAAGGGCCACCGCGGAGCGGGAGCGCATGGACACGGAGCTTGACATCGCGACGCGGATCCAGGCGAACATGCTTCCCAACAATTTCCCCCCGTTCCGGGACAGGAAAAACACGCTCGATCTCTACGCCGAGGTGCATCCGGCAAGGGAGGTGGGCGGCGATTTTTACGACTTCTTTTTTATCGACGACGACCGGTTTGCCGTGGTCGTCGCGGACGTTTCCGGCAAGGGAATACCGGCCGCGCTGTTCATGGCGACCACCAAAACCATAGTCAAGAACCGGCTACAAAACCAGGACAACCTGGAACTCGCGCTGGAGACCGCGAACCGCGAGCTTTGCGACAGCAACACCACGGGCATGTTCGTCACGATGTGGCTGTGCGTCCTGGAAATTTCCTCCGGCCGCCTTTCGTACGTCAACGCCGGCCACAACCCGCCGATGCTGCTGCGTGGAAACCGGGACGAAGGCCGGGGTTTCGAGTTTCTTGTATCCCAGGCGGATCTCGTGCTCGCCGCCATGGAAGACACCAGGTATCGCTGCCAGCAGGTACAAATGGAAAAAGGCGACATGCTGTTCCTCTACACCGACGGCATAGTCGAGGCGGAGAACGCGGAAGGCGCGTTTTACGGCAAGAACCGGATGAAGGAGTTCCTGGACGCAAATGCCCCACGACCCTTGCGCGAGATACTTCCCGGCCTTCGTAATGACATAGAAATATTTGCGAACGGAGCAGAACAATCGGACGACATAACAATGCTTGCCCTGCGAATCGAAGGCGCGGCCGTCGAGCTAACCATTAGGGCCGAGGTCTCGGAACTTGGCGCGCTTGCCGGCTTTATAGGGCGGGAGCTGGAAGCCGCCGGCTGCCCGGCGCGGGAACGCGGACACGTGGAGCTCGCCGCCGAGGAGGTTTTTGTGAACATTGCCAACCACGCGTACCGGGGAGGCGAAAAGGCGGACGGTGAGGTAACCGTCGACTGCCGAACGCGCGCAACGCCCGGAAAAACGGAGATCACCTTTACTTTCCGCGACTGCGGCCGGCCGTTCAACCCATTGGAACACGACGAGCCGGACGTCACCCTGCCCATCGACAAGCGCAGGCCGGGGGGGCTTGGCATATTGATTGCAAGGAAAATTGTCGATATAATACATTACAGTCGTGAAAACGGGACAAACCGGCTTGAACTGACAAAGTCATGGCGGAAAGAGGGAATATGACCATAGATATCGAGGTAAAGAACAGGACAGCGGTAGTGATGAAGCTGGCCGGCCGTCTTGATACCGCAAACGCCCCGCTGCTGGAACAAAAGATCAAGCAGTGGGGCGACGAGATAACCGAAATGACACTCGATTTCGAGAATTTGGATTATATTTCCAGCATGGGCCTGCGGGTTCTACTGAACGCCAAGAAATCGTCCATGGAAAAAAAACGGCAGTTCGTGATAAAAAAAATAAGCCCGGCCGTCCGGGAGGTTTTCGAGCTGACCGGCTTCGTAAACCTGGTCGTGCAGGAGGAAGGTTTCGCCGTGCTTCGAAGGGACGAGTCCAAGGGGATCGTCCTGTGCCTAAACGGGGAGCTTGCGAGCGAAAACATACCGGCGGTATTGGAGGAGCTGGCAAAGATAAAGGAGCACGAAAGCCGTGAGGATTACCCGGTCACGATTATTCTCGACATGGAAAAACTCTACTGCATTTTGCCAGGCGCGCTTAGGCAGTTGAGACAGGCCATTGCCGACACGGAATGGAAAAACAGGAGACTTCTGGTGCGGAACGTCCCCAGGGACTACCTAAAGGAAATTGAAACAGGGGGGCTTGGGCAATTAGTTGAGTAAACCTTGGGGCTGAAATCGGCGTCAAACCCAAATAGTGTACCGCAATAATCCTACATTTGAAGTATTTTCCTTGACTAGTGCACCAATTTATGTATCTTATAAATACGGACTGTTTTGCACCAGATTCCTAGCAACAAATACATGGCGAGGGTGCCAGAAGGAGAGGAAAGAAATGACAACACATAGACAGACAAAAATTCTAGAAGTTCTATCCAAGCATGGCCGGGCGGAGGTAATCGCTTTGTCGGAACTCTTGAGTGTTTCACAGGTCACGATACGAAAGGACTTGGATACCCTTGAGGAACGCGGGCTAGTGCGAAGGGAACACGGGTACGCCTGCCTGAACAGCGCGGACGACGTCGGCAAACGGATCGCCTTCAATTACGACATCAAACGCAGGATCGCGAAGGCGGCGGCGGCAATGGTAAACGAGGGAGAGACGATTATGATCGAATCGGGCTCCTGTTGCGCGCTCCTCGCGGAGGAACTTGCTAACGCACAGAAAGACATAACGATCATAACAAATTCCGTCTTCATCGTAAATTTTATCCGCCATGCGTCCCGCACCAGGATAATACTGCTGGGCGGTTATTACCAGCCCGACTCGCAGGTACTGGTGGGGCCGATGACCAAGCAGTGCAGCGAAATTTTTTTTGCCGACAAGTTTTTCGTCGGTACCGACGGCTACATGTCCGGGGTCGGCTTTACCGGCAAGGACCACATGCGTTCGCAGGCGGTGATCGACATGGCGGAAAACGCCCGCGACATTTACGTTCTTACCGATTCCGAAAAATTCCAGAAGCAGGGCGTGCTTAGCCTGATACGACTTGATAAGGTCGCCGGGGTTTTCACAGACGAGCGCATCCCGGCCGACGTAGAAAAACAGCTCCGAGAGAAAAAAATATACCTTCACAAGGTCGACGAACAAGAGGAAATTGATTAGGTTTTTTGGGTTCAAAGGCCACCGCAAGGTTTTCCTTTGGGCTCGGTTTCGCTATTAGCCAGTGTTCAGTATGCCGCCAGGATAGCCAGGAGACGCCGTTTGTCGACGGTTCTAAGAAAACTTGCCAGGCGGGGACCTTGGTCCTTGTCGATAAGCACCCGGTACGCGGCGCGAAAAAGATCCTTGCCGTCCATGCCCGCGTCCTTGGCGATTGCGTAAATCGCCTCGGCGCAGGGCTTGTCCCCGGCAAAGGTTTCGACGCGGGAAACGACCTCGTCCCGAAGGAGTCGAATCGCCGTTTGCTCCGCGTCCGAAAGCGCCGCCCTTGAGCCGTCGGCGGGTCTTAGGCGGAAGCGGAATTCCTCGGGGGCGCAGTTTTCCACCCAGTACTTGGCGCACAGAGCCCTTGCGCGAAGGCGTTCCGGCGAGGGGCATTCGGATCCCAGGGAGGCCAGCGTCTTTTCGACGTCGCCGTCGGCAATCTGAACCAGGTTGCACAGGTGGCGGAACGGCACCTGGAAAGGCGGCTTCTCGCCGTCCATGGGCAGGGTCTTTCCGTCCGCGTCCGTCGCGGGCCGGGAAAGCTCGTAGATACGCCTGGCCCAGCGGTACGTCGCCTCGTCCTTCGCCGGTTCCAGCATCCAGGCAAGGCGCTCGGTTTTGTCGTAGTCCTCGTAAATCTTTATCACGTCAAGGTCAAACGATATCGTGAATTCCGTGTTCGGCTTTGTCCCGGCGAACAGGAAGCGCACCAGTTCCGGCGTGTACACCTTCAGCAGGTCGCCCAGGTCAACAACCACGCCCGACGAGCTGGAAATTTTCCCCACCGATCCCTTTATGCCGATAAAGTCGTAGCGAAAGCTGACCGGGGCGTCCCACCCGTACACTTCCTTGCTGACAAGGCGCGCCGTGTCGAAGCTGCCGCCCTGGCTGTGGTGGTCCTTGCCCGCGGGCTCGAAGTCCACCTTTTCGTATTCCCAGCGCATGGGCCAGTCAACCCGCCAGCCAAGCTTTACCCCTTTGGCGTTGCGTATGTCGACGGTCTCGCCATGGCCGCAGGCCACACACTTGTAGCCAAGACCCCACTCGCCGTCCCAGCCCTCGATGTCCGTCTCGTCCCTGTTGCACGAGTCGCAGAACACGCTGACCGGCCACCATTCGCCCTGGATTTTGTGTTCCCCGTCGCGGAATTTGTCCAGGATGTCCTTCAGGGCATCGCGGCGCTCCAAGGCCCTGCGGATACCCTGGGCGTAGCGCGACTCACGGTAACGCTCCGCCTGGTACAGGAACTCCGGGGAGATCCCCACGGCGGGAAGCCGGCTTTCGACGTCAACCTCGTGGTGCCTGGCGTAGCTCGAATCCCTTTCCCAGGGATCGGGAACCATGGTTATCGGGAAGCGGAGGTGCTTTTCCAGAACATCCTGTTTGGGCATGTTCTTGGGAACCTTGCGGAACACGTCGTAGTCGTCCCACGAGTAAATAAAACGAACCTTCCTGCCCAGATCCCGCAGGGCCCGGACGACCAGGTCGACCGAGATAATCTCCCTGAAGTTGCCGATATGCACCGTCCCGGACGGGGTAATCCCCGACGCGCAGGTGTAGAGATCCTTCTCGCCTTTTTCGCGGATTATCCTTTCCGCGTACTCGTCCGCCCAGTGCGCCGCCCGCGAGGGGGCCTTTTGACTGTCTTTCCGGTTGTTTTCGCTCATGCTACGGATCATTATAAGGAAAAGTCCCCGGGGGGGCAAGGGTACGACGCGGAAGGCCCCCGCCGTTTCGCGGGAGCCCATTCCGCGCCGCCTAGGCGACGGCGACCCTCGTCCCCATCCCCGTCCTTATCCTGCCGATTAGCTTAAGGACTTCCATGATGACCACCTGCATAAGGGCGATGCCGAACATGACGAGCCAGTACTGCCAGGGCAGGTCGTGGCGCGCGTTGAAGACCTGGGCCAAAGGCGGAACCAGCAGCACGACGGCGGTAAAGGCCATGGTGGACAGCGCCGCGAAGAAGACGCCCTTGTTTGACAAAAGGCCGGTCTTAAAGATGGAATCGGAACTGCGAATCGTGAAGATGTTGAGCACCGACGCCCACGACAGGACCGCGAACGCCATCGTGACGCCCACCGTGTGCCCGGGATCAAACCCGTTCGCCAGGGGAACCCTGGAGCCTATGGTATACGCGCCCAGCGTAAGGATCGAGAAGGTTACCGACCTCATGGCGATTCTCCCGCCGAGTCCGCCGGCGAAAATACCCGCGTTCTTGCCCAGGGGCTTGCGCCTCATCACGCCGGCCTCCGCCGGCTCGAAGGCAAGGAAGAAGCCGGGGATACCGTCCGAGACGACGTTTATCAGAAGAATTTGCAGGGCGGTGATTACCGGCAGACCCGCGCCCGCCTGGCCGCGAAGCAGGAAGAACGACACGGCCATGCCCGAAAGCAGGATAAAGATCTCCGCGAAGTTGACGCTTAGCAGGAAGCAGACGGTCTTGCGGATATTGTCGAAGGACTTGCGCCCCTCGCCTATCGCGTCCACTATGGTCGCGAAGTTGTCGTCGGTAATCACCATGTCGGCGGCGTTCTTGGAAACCTCCGTGCCGGTAATGCCCATCGCCACGCCTACGTCGGCGGCCTTAAGCGCGGGCGCGTCGTTCACGCCGTCCCCGGTCATCGCGACGACCTCGCCGTGGGCGGTCCAGGCCTGGACGATCCGGATTTTGTCCTCGGGGCTGACCCTGGCGTAAACCGAAATGCCTCGCACCTGCTCGTGCAGTTCCTCGTCGCTCATGGTGCCAAGCTCCGCCCCGGTGACGGCGCGGTCGCCCTCGCACATTATGCCGATTTCCCGGGCAATGGCCGCCGCCGTCACGACGTGGTCGCCGGTGATCATAACGGTCCTTATCCCGGCCTCCCTGGCCTGGGCCACGGCCATCGCGCTTTCCGACCTGGGCGGGTCGATCATCCCCACCATGCCGATAAACTTCAAATCCTTTTCCAGGGCCTCGATGCTCAGATCCCCGGGCTTTTCTGCAAAAACCTTGCAGCCCACGGCAATAACCCGCAGGGCCTGCCTGGCAAAGTCGTCGTGGATCTCGGTCGCGCGTTTCCGCATGTCCACGTCCCAGTCGATGGGAATCCGGTCGAAGGCCCCCTTGGTTACCACCAGGTAACCGTCGTCCACGTGGTGAACCGTGGTCATGAGCTTGCGCCCCGAGTCGAAGGGCAGCTCGTGCACCCTGGGGTACTGCCTTTCAGCGTCAACCCTGGTAAGGCCAAGATCGTGCAACATGCGGATAATCGCAATCTCCGTCGGGTCGCCGACAACGTGCTCGGCCTCCTCGTCGTTCCCGTCCGGGCGCACCTCGATGGTCGCGTTGCTGCACGATGCCAGAAGCTCGATCAGGTAAACCTCGTCCTTGTGGAACCTGTCCTCGGCGGCGGTGGGGTTTTCGTGGCCCACGTGCCAGACCCGCTGGATCTTCATCTTGTTCTGGGTCAGGGTGCCGGTCTTGTCCGAGCAGATGACGGAAGTGTTTCCCACGGTCTCCACCGCGGGGATTTTCCTGATAATCGTGTGCTTCGTGACCATGTTGTAAACGCCGTGGGCAAGTATCATGGTGACGATAATGGGCAGGGTTTCCGGAACCGCCGCCACGCCCAGGGCCACCGCCGAAAAAAGCATGTCGATGGCCTCGTTGTCGAACACGAACCTTCCAAGCAGAAACATAAGGGAACCCGCGCCCAGGGCCGTGACCGAAATACGCTTGGCAAGCTGCGTAAGCCTAAGCTGCAGCGGAGTCTTCAGCTTTTCGGTGGTGTTAAGAAGCCCGGCGATTTTTCCCATCTCCGTTCCCATCGCGGTCTCGACCACGACGGCCAGAGCCCGGCCGCCGGTAACCAGGCAGCCCGAGTACACCATGTTCAGCCTGTCGCCAAGCGGAGCCTTCTCGTCGAAGACCGCGTCCGGATCCTTTTCGACGGGCTGGCTTTCCCCGGTCAGCGCGGCCTCCTCCACCTGAAGGCTGCTCGCCTCGATAAGGCGCGCGTCCGCGGTAATAACGTCCCCGGCGGTCAGCTCGACGATGTCCCCGGGCACCAGCTGGTTGGCATCGATAATCTGCTTCGTGCCCTCCCGGATAACCTTGGTCTTAAAGGCGTTCATCTTCTTGAGGGATTCCAGGGCCTTTTCGGCCTTGCTTTCCTGGTAAATCCCCAGGACGACGTTTATCACCACGATGCTCATGATAACAATGACCTTGGGCCAGGACGTGGCCTGCCCCTGGAAAATCGCCATGTACGCCGCGATGGAGGCCGCGACGATAAGGATCATGGTCGGGATTTCCCTTAGGTGGTGAAGAATCTTGGCAAAAAGCGTTTCCTTCTTCCCCTCGTCGAATTCGTTCAGCCCGTACCTGGAAAGCCTTCTTTCAACTTCCTGGAGGCTCAACCCCCTGGTCCGACATGTGTCGAGCCTGTGCAGAACGTCACAGATACTCTCTTTCACCCACAGCACAATAGTCACTCCTGTTTTATATATATTCCGCTCAAGCCTCGAGCAGTTTTCGAACAGCCTCAAGCCCCATCTCGATTTCGGCGTCGCCGATTACGTAGGGGGGAAGAAAGCGGAGGGTTTTCTGCCCGCCCGAAAGGACCAGCAGCCCCTCGCCGGGGCGGGCAATCGCGGCCTCCAGTACCGGCCACGCGTCGCGGTCAAGGTCCACGCCGGCCATCAGGCCGCGCCCGCGCACCTCGCGCACGGCGGGATGGTTCCATCCCCTGACCGTGTCGACGATTTTTTCGCCCTTGCGGGCTATCTCCGCAAGGAACCCGGGGTTGTCGACAGTTTCCAGCACGGCAAGACCCGCGGCCGCCGCAAGCGGGTTGCCGCCGAAGGTGCTGCCGTGATCCCCCGGCTCGAAAACGCCGGCCGCCTTTTCCCCCGCGAGAACCGCGCCGATAGGAACCCCCCCGGCCAGCCCCTTGGCGAGCGTCACGACGTCGGCCCTTACCGGCACGCCGCCGCAGGCGTACCGCTCGAAAGCCAGGAAGGTCCCGGTCCTGCCCACGCCGCACTGGATCTCGTCGAACATCAAAAGTATGTCCCGCTCGGCGCAGAGCCTGGCCGCCGCCGCTATGAATTCCGGGGTCTGGGGCCTTACGCCGCTTTCCCCCTGGACCGTTTCCATGAAAAGCCCGGCCACGGTTTTGCCGTCCAGCGCCCTGTCCAGGGCGGCAATGTCCCCGGGGGGGACGAAGGCGAAGCCGTCGGTAAAGGGGCCAAAGTCCCTGTGGAACCTGTCCTGGCCCGTCGCCGAAAGCGTGGTGATGGTTCTGCCGTGGAAACTACCCTGCAGCGTGACTATGGTGTGCCTGCCCGGCCCGTATCTTTTGAGCGAGTACTTGCGGGCGATCTTGCAGGCCCCCTCGTTCGCCTCCGCGCCGGAGTTCGCGAGGAACACGTTTTTCATGCCGCCCGGGGCGCAGGCCGCGACCAGCCTTTCGGCGAAGGCCAGGGAAACGTCGCTCATGTAATAGTTGCACAGGTGCATGCACCTAGCCGCCTGTTCCGAGACGGCGCGAACCAGGGCCGGGTGCCCGTGCCCAAGGCAGTTCACCGCGATGCCTGAGGCAAAGTCCAGGTATCGTTTCCCGGCGGCGTCAAAAAGCCAGGCCCCCTCCCCCCCGGTAAACGCCACCGGAAGGCGGCCGTAGGTATTCATAAAAACGCCGCTCATGCTTTCCACCCTTTCGCCGGGACGATTTCCCCCAGGGCCTTTTCCGCCTCGCTTATTTCGTCGAAGGGCACAACGCGGTCGGCGTAGATTACGGTGTTCTCGTGCCCCTTGCCCAGGAGCAGCACTACGTCGCCGGCTTCGGCAAGGGACAGCGCCCTGCGTATCGCCGCCGGGCGGTCGGGAACCAGGAACAGGTTCTCGTCCCGCCTAAACGCCCCCCCCCTGGGGGAGGCAAAAACCCCGCGCTCGATTTCTTCTATAATATTCATGGGATCCTCCCCCCTGGGATCCTCGTCCGTAAGCACGATGAAATCCGAGTAGGTGGCCGCCACCTTTCCTTGCTCCTTCCGCTTTATCGTGTCCCGCTCGCCCGCCGAGCCGAACAGGCTGATTATCCTGCCGGCGGACCCGTCCATCCGCTTTCTTACCGGCGGAAAGATCGTCTGGAACGACGACGGGGTATGGGCGTAGTCCACCAACACCTCGAAGGGCTGACCCTTGTCTATCGCGGTCATGCGCCCGCGCACCGGCTCCAGCCTGGGACAGAGCGTCGCGATTTCGCCCACGGGAACGCCGGTAAGCCCGGACACGGCCAGCAGCGCGGCCAGCACGTTTCCGGCGTTGAACGCCCCGGGCAGACTGTCGCGAACGTCGATGCTGGATTTATCGGAGGAGACCAGCACGCTGTACCAGTTGCCGAACGCGCCGCCTTCCATGGCCGTCACGGCCAGGTTCGCGTCCCTCCCCGTGGTGCTGAAGCCCAGGGTTTTGCGCTTGGTCACGGCGGCGAAGTATTCCGCGCTAGGATCGTCCAGGTTGACGACGCCGAAAGGCTCCGGAACCACCGGGACGCCGGGAATGCCGGCCTTCGCCTGGTTTCGGTTTAGGGCACGGAAAAGGTTGGCCTTGTCGTCGCGGTACTGCTCCCAGGTGCCGTGAAACTCAAGGTGCTCGTGCCCAAGATTCGTAAAAATCGTCGCGTCGTATTCCACGTCACCAAGGCGGTTGGTCCTGGGCGAAAGGCCGTGCGAGCTCGATTCCACCACCGCGTAGGAGCAGCCGTTTTCCGCCATTTCCCAGAGCAGCCGCTGGACGACCGTCGCCTCCGGCGTCGTCTGGTGCTCCGGGTTCCACCGCGCCTCGTCGCCCGTGGACTGCTGCACCGTGGAGAAAAAGCCGGCTTTTTTGCCCATCAGGCGAAGCAGCTGCCAGACAAGGAAAACCACGGTGCTCTTGCCCTCGGTCCCGGTGGCGCCGACAATCAGGAGCCGCCGAGACGGGAAACCGTAAAACGCCGCCGCTATCGGCGACATGGAGAACCGGGAGCTTTTTACCCTAAGGTACACCACCCCGGGACTCGCGTCCGCGATTTCCGACTCGTGAACGACCGCGACGGCCCCTTTTTCCACGGCGTCCGCGACGTACCTATGGCCGTCCGTGTGCAGGCCCGGCAGGGCGAAAAACAGCGTCCCCGGCCTTACGCTTCGGGAATCGTACTCCAGGGAGCTAACAAGGGGATCGGCGGCGGTTTCGCGGCGTTCGACCAAACCCGCCCTGGCGGCGGTTTCCTCCGAAAAGAATTCGGAAAGACGGCGTTGGATTGTGCGTTCCATACCGTAAGTGTAGCAATTGAGGGGGCTTCTGTTCAATGGGGCGGCCCCCTGTTCCCTTCCCCAGGGCTCGTGCTAGAATGTTTCCGTGGTAGTGGCATCAATCGACATACAGGGCGGCAAGGTCGTCCAACTTAGGCAAGGCGCGGAAAAAGTTCTGGAAAGGGACAACCCCCTGGAACTGGCGGCGGAATTCGACCGCTACGGCGAGATCGCGGTCATAGACCTGGACGCCGCGATGAACCAGGGATCGAACATCGAGACGATCAAGCCGCTGCTGCGAAAGGCCGAGTGCCGGGTGGGCGGCGGCATCAGGACGCCGGGACAGGCCAGGGAACTGGTAAGCCTTGGGGCGCGGAAAGTCATCGTGGGATCCGGCGCGTTCCGCGTCCCAGACGGGGGGTTCGGCGTGAACGCCCCGTTCCTGCAGGCGATGTCGCAAGAAATCGGGCGGGAAAGGCTGGTCGTCGCGGTGGACGCGCGCGACGGCGAAATCGTGGTGGACGGCTGGAAAACCCCCACGGGGCTGGACCTGATCCGGGCGGCCCAGGCCGTCGAGCCTTTCGCCGGCGAACTGCTCTTTACCTGCGTGGAACGCGAGGGCACCATGACGGGCATCGACCTGGAGCCGGCGCGAAAGCTGCGCGGGGCGGTCGGTTGCCTGGTTACCGTAGCCGGCGGGGTCTCGACGCAGGCGGAAATCGAGAGCATCGCCGCCCTGGGCTGCGACGTTCAGCTTGGCATGGCCCTGTACACCGGAAAGATAAGCCTGGCCGACGCGTTCGGCGTCTCCCTTGACTGGAAGAAAGAACCCCTGCTGCCGATCATCGTGCAGTCGCCCGACGGGCAGGTTCTGATGACCGGCGTTACCGATAGGGAGGCCCTGGCCGAAACCTTCAAGCGCGGCAACGTCTGTTTCCATAGCCGCAGCCGAAACAAGCTGTGGATGAAAGGGGAGACGTCGGGCAACACCCTGCGGCTTGTCAGGATGCGGGCCGACTGCGACCGCGACACGCTGCTTGCGACGGCGGAACCCGCGGGCGGCGTCTGCCACACCGGCGCCTGGTCGTGCTTCGCGACGGACAGAAGGTTTACCTGGGAATTCCTGCAGGGCGTCATCGCCGAACGGTTCAGAAACCCGACGCCCGGTTCCTACACCGCCACGCTAGACGACGAGCTTGTCCGCGAAAAGATAATGGAAGAGGCGCAGGAACTCTGCCAGGCCAATACCCGCGAGGAAACCGTCTGGGAGGCTGCGGATCTTCTGTATTTCGCCACGGTGCTTATGAGCCGCGCCGGGGTAAGCGTCGGGGAAATTCTGGACGAGCTTGATCGAAGGCACAAAAAATAATGAGCGTATTCTGGAACGGTCGAACGAAAAACCTTTCCCCTTACGTTCCCGGCGAACAGCCCAGGGATCGACAGTTCATAAAGCTTAACACCAACGAGAACCCCTACCCCCCCTCGCCGAAGGTTATCCAGGCAATCGCGAAGGCGGCCGGGGACGATCTCAGGCTGTACCCCGATCCCGCCTGCACGTCACTGCGGGAGGCGATCGCCGCGCGTTACGGCGTTCGCCCGGAACAGGTTTTCGCCGGCAACGGTTCCGACGAGGTGCTGGGCTTTGCCTTCGGCGCGTTTTTCGCCGGCACCAAGGAAGGCGCTTCCCCGGTGCTTTTCCCGGATATTACCTACAGTTTCTATCCAGTGTACGCCAGGCTTTGGGACATTCCCTATCGCGCCGTCCCCCTCGACGGCGATTTTTTGATTGACGTCTCCGACTACGCCCCCCCCTCCGGGGGGGTGGTAATCCCAAACCCCAACGCCCCCACCGGAACCGTGCTTTCCCTGGGGGAAATTCTTTCCATGGCGGAACGCCTGGAAAGGCAGGGAAAGGTTTTAATCCTGGACGAGGCTTACGCCGCGTTCGGGGCGGAATCGGCGGTTCGCCACATTGCCGGGTACCCGAACATGCTTGTCGTGCATACCCTTTCCAAATCGGCGTCGCTTGCCGGCCTGCGCGTCGGCTATGCCTTTGGCAGCGAGCCGCTAATCGAGGGGCTTTGCCGCATTAGGGATTCCTTTAACTCGTACACCCTTGACCGCCTTGCACTGGCGGGCGCGGCGGCGGCCGTTTCCGACGCCGCGTATTACGACGAAACCAACCGCAGGGTTATTGCCACCAGGGAACGTGTCGCGAAGGCGTTGCGGGGGCTTGGCTTTACGGTTCTGCCTTCGTCGGCGAATTTTGTTTTCGCGAAGCCCCCGGGCATAGGCGGCGCGGAATTTTTTTCCGCGTTGCGCGAACGGGGAATTCTTGTAAGGCACTTTAACAAGGAACGCATCGCCGACTTTCTGCGCGTAAGCATAGGAAAGGACGACGAAATGGACGTGTTTCTAGACAAATGCCAAGAGGTAATATCGTCCATGGCAAGGAGCAAAAAATGAGAATCATTAGCGGCACGGAATTTGACGAGTACTGGAAGGTAGGCGCTGAAACCGCAAACGACGGGACGGTCGAATCGGCCGTAAAGGAAATCATCGCCGCCGTGCGAACAGAGGGGGACGCGGCGGTCAGGCGTTTCGCGTCGCGCTTTGACAAAAGCTCGCCGGCGAAACTTGAGGTTCCAATGCCCGAGGTGGAAAAGGCCCTTAGGGATCTGCGCTCCAGCGATCCGGAGTTGGCGTCGGCCATGGAACTTGCCGCGGATCACATAAAACGTTTCTCGCTGAAACAGCGGGCGCAGTTTTCCGACTTCGAGTACGAAATGGAACCCGGCCTTACCACCGGCCAGCGGGTGATCCCCATAGAGAAGGTCGCGGTATATGCCCCTGGGGGACGCTATCCCCTGTTTTCCTCGCTTCTTATGGCGTTAATCCCCGCGTACTGCGCCGGCGCGGAAGAACTGGTGATTGCGTCGCCGCCGCAGGGGAATGGCTTGCCGGACAAAAAAATCCTGGCCGCCGCCGGAATTGCGGCGGAAACCGTGGCCGCCGAATGCAAGGGCAAACTGCGCGTCTTTGCCGTCGGCGGGGTGCAGGCCATTGCCGCGCTTGCCCTTGGCACGGAATCCGTTCCCAGGGTTGACATGATCGCCGGCCCCGGAAGCATGCACGTGGTAACCGCCAAACGGATTCTCTTCGGCGAGGTTGGCATTGACTTTCTCCCAGGACCAAGCGACGTGCTGATTATTTCCGACGGCGCCGACTCGTCCTGCGCGGATTTCGCCGCGGCGGACATGATCGCCCAGGCGGAGCACGATCCCGACGCAAGGGCCTGGGCGCTGGTTCCAAACAGGGAACTGGCCGAACAAGTCACCGCCGCGCTTGAACGGCGACTGACCCAACTGCCCACCGTCGACACCGCCCGCGCCTCGCTGGACTCCGGCGGGCTTATCGTGGTGTACCAGGGCATGGAGGAGGCGGTACGCATTGCCAACGCAATAGCCCCGGAACACCTGGAACTCCACATTGCCGACGCGGATCGGTGGATACCATCGCTGAAAAACTACGGCTCGCTCTTTATCGGCAACCTTTCCGCCGAGGTGCTGGGGGACTATTCGGCGGGAACCAACCACGTACTGCCGACCATGGGAAACGCCCGTTTCACCGGCGGCCTTTCGGTTCGGCATTTCCTAAAAACCGTCACCACCCTGCGGTGCGCCCCCGGCGAGGGCTTTGAAAAAACCCGTCGCGCGGCGGAAGTAATGGCCCGCGCGGAAGGGCTGGAAGGCCACGCGCTGAGCGCGGCGGCAAGGGGGTAGCCATGGGTCGCCTGCGGGAAAAAGGCGTCCTAGTATACCCGGTGTATTCGCGGAGATCGGGCGGCCTTTCGGTGGGGATAAATCTTTTCCCGGATCGAAAACACTGTTCCTTCGACTGCCCCTACTGCGAGGTCTTTCCGTTTTCAACCGACGCGGCGTTTTCCCTGGAACAAATGGAGCGCGATCTTCGTGCCGTCCTGGACTCCGCAAAGGAGCGAAGCGAAATTGTCAAGGACATTTGCTTTTCCGGCAGCGGCGAGCCATCGCTTTCCCCCCGTTTCCCCGGCGCGCTTAAACTGGCGGCGCGTGTCCGCGACGAGGCGGTTCCGTCCGCGGCGCTGGTAATTATAACCAACGGCATGGGTCTTTTGGAACAGGGCACTTTTTCCCTTTTGCGGGAGGCCGCCGCCTTCTTGGACGTCTGGCTTAAACTGGACGCGGGAACCCCGGCCTGGTACCAAAAAATAAACGCGGGGGCAATCCCCCACGACAAACTGACAGCAAAAATAAAGGAATTCGCCGCCCTCGCCCCCGTAACTATCCAAACCATGCTCTGCGCCGTCGACGGCGAAAAACCGCCACAGGACGAGGAACGCGCCTGGGAAAAACTGGTGCTGGAACTGGCCGCGACAAACGGAACGGTACGCAAGGTGCAAATCTACGGCAAAGCCCGCCCATCGCCCAGCGACCCAAAGGCGACGCCCCTTCCCGTCGAATACCTGGAACGGCGGGCGGCATCACTGCGCCAGGCACTCGGTTCCATAGCCGGCGAACGGCGGCCAGCGGCGATTCCTCCGGTCAAGGTCTACCCCTAGCCTTAGGGCACGAAAAAAGGGAGCAAACCAAGTTTACTCCCTAAAATAAGTGGGCGATACAAGAGTCGAACTTGTGACCCTCAGCGTGTCATACTGATGCTCTAACCAACTGAGCTAACCGCCCAAAAACCAGCCCGCACCAGCCAGATGCAGGCCAATACAAACCTTATTTTACCCTCTCGCGAATGGCGACATTCACTTCGATTTTCTTGTCCGAGCCAAACATCATGGGAACAATAAGAGCCTCCACTTCCCCAAGGTTGGTGGCAACTTCCATGTTATCGCCCGTAAAAAGAGCCGGGGGGGTAAGATCGAACTTAAAGCCCAGATCATGGAGCTTGGTCACGGCCTGGGCGGTAACCATATTGGCAAGTTCCTGGATCGTTGCCTTGGCAAGATCATCAAGAACGGTAAAGGTCTCTTGGTTCATGGCGCCCGCCACGTATAAGGCGGTTTCCTTGGTCATGTCGAACAAAACACGACCCTCGACATCGCCGGCAAGACCAACCAACGCCGCAACACCCTGGATAGCCATAGTGGTAGGCTTAAGATAAATTTCGCCGCGTTTGACCTCGGATCCCAAGACCTCGCTAAGAATGCCAAACGTAGACTCAACAAAGGGGTTGATATACTCAACTCTCATAGTACACTCCTTAAACTCAATTCAATGATTGTGCGTTACGCATTGTGCATAAACGCCGAAACCTGCTCACCGGATCTAGAAACCCACCTGTCGCCAGAAAGCTCCTCGTTTTTCCCCATAATAACCAAGCCCTGATGTTTCAGTTTTTCGACAAAGCTGTCAATCAGCCTACCCTGATCCTGCTCCGAGAAGAATGACAGGGTGTCGCGGGCAAGGATTATATCCAAGTCCGGCAGGGGGTTGTCATTAAGCACGTCATGGTACTCGAAAACAATCGAATCCTTCACCGCCTGGCTGAAAGAATAACCACTCTTTCCCTTGACCATAAAGGGATGGCAGTACTCCGGAACCTCGCTCAGGCTAAATGTCATGTTTGGAGCCTGGCTTATGGCCATTATGTCATTGTCGTTGGCCCATATTTTGATCTGAGCGCCCGGGTACCTGGACTTAAGTATACAGGCAAACGAGAATGTTTCATAGCCCTTGCCGCAACCGATTTCCCACACCTGAACATTGCCGGAAGAAACGTCGGGCAATATGCTTTTAACCTCCGCGGCATAGGTTTCTCCCCAGAAGCCACCGGAGAAAGGCGAGAAGAAACTGGAAAGGAACTCGTCGGCGTCGGTGCTGTTCCTAAGCTGCAAATCGGAATCCATCCGTATGCTGCTCCATTCGGAAAAACGCCTTCGCATCCAAGCATCGTTCAACGGGGACGCGGTGAAACGCTTCAAGGCCGCAAGGCCTTCCTTCAGGAAGCCAATCGCCGAATCGTTGGCATCGGAGCGCCCCTTCCTCTGTTCCGGGGAGACGCTGGTAACGGTCGGCGGGGGGACAAAGAAATCGCCGGTACTGCTTACGCTGCCCAGGCCCTTTTCCTTGGCCTCTTCCTTCTGGCCGAATATTCGTATCACGTCAAGGATAACATACAGCTCGCCGCTTTTTTCCACCACGCCGGAGATGTACTTGATGTTTATGTCGCCAAAAATAGGGTGCGGGGGCTGAATCGTCTCGCGGTTGACCCCCACAACCTTGTCAATCTTGTCGACAATAGTCCCGTACACCTGCTCGTTGATGCGGAGGATCAGCATGTTTTCCTGGCCGTCGTTCTTTTTGTCCCTGGGCAGGTGAAAGAACGTCCGCAGGTCAATGACGGGGATAATATCCCCGCGCAGGTTGTAAACCCCGCGCACGAACGACGCGGCGTTGGGCACGAACGTAAATTTGTCGGCCTTGGCGATTTCCTTTACGTTCAGAATGTCAACACCGTAATCCTTTCCCGCAAGGGAAAAGGTGATCATCTTGTAATCAACGGTCTCGATCCGTTCCTTCTGCGCCTGTAAATCGGCGTTTACCTGTGCAAGGTCTTTGATTGCTGCTGCCATATTAACCTACCGTACTGAAGCTTCGCGGACTTGGCGTTGCTCCATCTCCTTTTTTAGTCCAAGTTCCAGGAGCTGGCTTACGTCGATAATAAGGGAAACCGAACCGTCCCCCAGTATCGAAGCGCCGGCAATCCCCGGAGAATTGGTGAATTGATCCCGTAGAGGCTTGATGACAACGTCCTCTTCGCCTATCAAACTGTCAACCATGAAACCCATTTTTCTTTCGGCCGTACCGACGATGACGATAAAGTGGTAGTCCTTGTGTTCCTCGGTTTTGATGCCGAAGAGCCGGTTCAGGCGAAGAAGCGAAATAACGTCGTTGCGGATATTGAAAACCTCGTAGTTGTCGATCCGCTTGATTTCCTCGGGCTTTATCCGAAGGCTTTCGATAACGCTGGTAATGGGAATCGAGTAGATTTCCGAACCGACCCGTACCAAAAGACCCTGGATAATGGCCAGCGTAAGGGGTAGCTTGATAATGAACTTTGTTCCCTTCCCAAGTTCGGAGTTTACCGTGACCGTGCCGTTAAGCTTGTCAATCTGGCGGCGAACCACATCGAGACCCACGCCGCGGCCGGAAATATTGGTAATCTCCTTGGCCGTGGAAAATCCCGGATCGAAGATCAGGTTGAACGCCTCGACGTCGGTAAGCACTTTCCCGGGGCTGATAATCCCCCGATCCACCGCCTTTTTCCAGACCGCCTCGACGTCGATACCCTTGCCGTCGTCGGAAATCTCGATGACGATCATGTTGCCTTCGTTGGTGGCCTTGAGCAGTACCCTGCCCTCCTCGGGCTTGCCGGCCGCGCGGCGCACCTCCGCCGACTCGATACCGTGGTCTATACAGTTTCGAACGGAGTGCATAATCGGATCCAGAAGATCCTCGATGACCGACTTGTCAAGCTCGGTTTCCTCGCCCTCGATAACCAGGTTGATTTTCTTGTTGAGCGTCTTGGAAAGGTCGCGCACGAGCCTGGGGAACCGGCTGAAAATCTGGCTAATCGGAACCATGCGAATCCGCATGACCCCTTCCTGCAGTTCCCCGGTTATCCTGCCAAGGTTCTGCGAGGTGGAACGGAACTTGCCCATGTTGCTCTTGAACGAGGCCTCGAACCCGTCGAAAAGCGAGAAGATATCCCCGTAGCTTTCGTTGATCTCCTTGCGGATATCCTTGACGGACTTGCCGCCCTGGATGCCCTCAAGGTAGCCCGGCAGGCTGTCAAAAAGGCTCTTGATTTTTTCCCGGTACTGACCCTCGACCTCGTGAAGCTGGTTAACCATCTTGTTGAACTGGCCGCTAATCTGGTTGAAGGTCGCCTTCGTAATGACCGTCTCGGAAACCAGGTTAAGCAGATCGTCTATCCGCTTGGAATCCACGCGAAGTATCGATCCCGCCTCTTTCCCGGCCTTCTTGGCATCCTCGGACATGCTCGCCTTGGGAGCCGCGGCCTCGGGCGCCTTCGCCCCCCCCGCAGGAACGCCCGCCGCGACCGGGGCGGCGACCGTCGCGGCCTGGGGGGCGGCAACATCCGCGTTCCCCGGTTGAATACCGGACAAATCGACAACGTCCGCCGCCAGGGAAACGTCCGGAAGCACCACGGCGTATTTTATCGCGTCCGGTTTTTGACGGGTGGCGACGTAGTAATCTACTTTCGGGAAGAAATTATCCTCGTACAACTGCTCGAAATCCGGCGTGGTTTTAAGTATGCTGCCGATGTTCTTAAGCACCGCGTATATCTGTATGCCGCCGACGGTGTTCATCAGGCTGTTCTTGTCGAACGTAACGGTAATGCGGTAAACCGGGACGCCGGGCTCGGCGGACTCCCTAAGATCCCTAAGGTCTTCCTCGCTAATCGGCATTGCCCCCCCGGAAGCGGCGGCCACGGGCCTGGGAGGAGGCGGAGGCGCGGCCGGCCTTTGGGCGGGCTTGGGACCGGCCTTCTTGCGGCTGGAGCTCTCCGGCAAAAGCTCCGACAGACGGTGCTCGATGTGGGATATGTCCTGCCTGTACACCGCCCCGTTCATCCGCTGTTCCAGCATCGCCTTGATTACGTCGATGGCCGACAGCAGGGTGTCCGTCACGCCTTCGTTGATCGCTATCTGATCCGAACGAATGGCGTCAAGCACGTCCTCCACGATATGGGTAAAGGAGGATAACTCCATCATTTCCACGGTCGCGGACCCGCCCTTTAGGGTGTGAGCCGCCCGGAAAATCTCATCCACAGCGTCTTTGTTAGCGCCTTCATTCTCAAGTACCAGAATATTCTGTTCCAGCGTATCGACCTGCATTTGGGCCTCAGCGAAGAAATCCTTGAGCAATTCCTCGTTATGGGGATCAAGATAGTCACTCATACCTGTAAATATACACTAGTGCTGACTTTTCGTCAATATGCATATGAAGGTATAGCATCGAGAATTCGACGAATTTAGTATTTTTCCCGAATGTCAAGCCTCGCGGCCTCCAGTATCGCCGCCACTTTCTCCCATTTGTTCAGCGAATACAGGTGCAGGCCGTTCGCCCCGGCCGCGACAAGGCCATGAATCAGGCCCACGGTGTACTCCACGCCGGCCATTGCAAGGCCGGCCGGGTCGTTTTGGTACCTGCCAAGGACGGCGGCAAGCCCGGCCGGGACGGAACAGCCGTTGGAAACGGTCATCCGGATGGTAGAATCGTAGGTCAGCACCGGCATAACACCCGCCACCACCGGAATCGTCACACCCGCCCCGCGAATCCGCTCCAGAAAGCGCTCAAAAGCCACCGTGTCGTAGCAAAGTTGCGTCATGACAAAGTCCGCGCCGCTGTCCTGTTTCGAACGAAGGTATCCAATGTCGGATTCCATCGATACCGCCCCGATGTGCTTTTCCGGGTAACCCGAGGCCCCGATACACAAGCCCGGGAATTCCGACCTCAGAAACGCTATAAGCCCGTCCGCATGGGCAAAGTCGCCCCCGGTATAATCCTGCCCAGCGGGAAAATCGCCACGCAACGCCAAAAGGTTCACGATCTTCCTGTCCACATAGCCCTGAACTATTTCCCTTATCTCGTCCCGGCTGCTGCCTATGCAGGTCAGGTGTGGCACGACAATATTCCCGCTTTCGTTGATAATATCGCAGACCTCGACGTTTCTTCCCCTTCCGGTGCCCCCCGCGCCAAAGGTGCAGGAAAAAAAGTCCGGCCCAAACCCGCACAGTTTGGAAATGGTCTGGCGTATCCCGTCCAGGGGAACCCAGTCTTTGGGCGGAAACACCTCGAAGGAAAGGGTTGTCTTTTTTTTAAGCAAATCGGCTATTGTCATGTTGATCTCCCGCGAAGTGAAATATCCCCCAAGGCGACAACGCGGTTTTCCCGCATATACGCGCCGATTCCTTCTATTATCTCGATCATCGCCGGTGGGTGAGCAAACGTCGCCGAGCCGACCTGCACCGCCGAGGCCCCGGCCATCAGAAACTCCAGCGCGTCGTCGGCGTGGGCTATGCCGCCAAGCCCCACGACCGGCACCCGGGGATCGAGCCCCTCGCAGAGTTCCCAGACCATCCGCAGGGCGATGGGTTTTATTGCGGGGCCGGAAAGCCCGGCGCTTACGTTGTCGAAGACCGGCCGGCGGTTTCGGATGTCTATGGCCATGGCCTTGAACGTGTTTACCAGCGAAAGGGCATCGGCCCCCGCCCGGACACATGCCCGGGCAACGGCAAGAAGATCCCCGGCGTTTGGCGAAAGCTTTACCATGAGGGGCTTGTTCCGCAGGGCTTGGCGCACCCGGCCAACCACCAAGGCCGCCATTTCCGGGTCAAGGCCAAAGGCCATTCCCCCGGCCTTGACGTTGGGGCAGGAAATGTTAAGCTCCACCATGTCCACGGGGCTTGCGTCCAGAAGCGCCGCCCCCTCGGTATATTCCTCCACCGTGGAGCCGGAAAGGTTCGCGATTACCGCCGGGCCAAGTTCCCGCATGTAAGGCAGTTCCTTCTCTATAAAGGCGGGAATCCCGGGGTTTTCTAGGCCTATCGAGTTCAAAAGCCCGGCCGGGGTTTCCCAGACGCGAATCCCGGAGTTTCCCGGCCGGGGATTCAGGGTAAGCCCCTTGGTGCAGATGCCCCCCAGACGGGACACGTCGATGATCCCGGCGTACTCCCGACCGTAGCCGAAAGTCCCGGAGGCGGCGATAACCGGGTTCCTTAGGCGCACCCCGGCAATCGTGACTGAAAGAGCCGGGGATTCCCCGGTTGGGGACTCCCCGGTCAGGTGCTTCCCGGTCGGGAAGCCCAAAATCGGATTGCCCGCTGGTTTATCCATCAAAGGTTATCTCCCTTGCGTCGAAAACGGGACCGTCGGCGCAGCACCGGCGGTTTCCGTTTACGGTTTTGACCGTGCAGCCAAGGCAGGCCCCGACACCGCAGGCCATGCGCCGCTCCAGACTGACGAAACAGGACACCCCGGCGGCGGCGCACTTTTCCGCGACCACCTTCATCATGGGCTCCGGGCCGCAGGCGCATACAGCCGCGTAGTTCCCCGGCTCCAGAAAATCCGGGATAAGCCCCTTGTGCCCAAGCCGACCGTCCTGACTCGCCTCGATAACGTTTTCGGCCTCGCTGTAGGCCGCCCCCAAAAGCGCGTACCGTTCCTCGTCGCTCCGGGGGCCGGCTCTGAACCCGGCGTAAAAGTCGAAGCCGTGCCCGGATGACTCGTGCAAAAGGGCGATAAGAGGAGCCAGCCCTATGCCGCCACCGATCAAGGCCACCGGCTTGTCGCCCGGTGCAGGCAGAAAGTCCGTCCAGGCGTTTCCAAGGGGGCCAACCAGTTCCGCCTCCTCGCCAAGGCGCATTTCGGCAAGCTCCCGCGTTCCCCCACCCCGCCGCGCAATCATGAAGGTAAGGGTGTTGGATTCCAGAAACTTCCCCGTCAGGTATTTTTGGTACGGGGATTTTTTGCCCCGCACCTTCTTGCGGATATATTCCTTGTTCTCGATTGCCGGTTGCCAGATTGACAGACTAATCGGCCTGCCCAGAAAAAACCCGCCCCGTTTGGGCTTAACCATGAAAAACTGTCCCGCCTTGGGCGGCAAACCGTTCCAGACAAAATCAAGGCGAAAGATTTCCTTGCCAATATTGTTATTTACAAGCAACTCGCAATTCGCGTGGTTCATTTCTTCCCCGCCGGTGCCGCGCACCGGATAGCGTCGCGCATTTCGACAACCGCCCTTCGCGCCGCCTCCGCCGCAAACCCAAGGGTCGCCTCCGCTTCGCTGGCACCGGAGGCTTTAAGCTCGGCGTTCCAGGCCTTGAGTATCGATCGCGAGGCGTTTACCACGCCGCCGTTTCCATCCCGCAACAGCAAAGCCGCATCGTCCGCCGCGCCGCCCTGCGCGCCGTAACCGGGGATCAGGAAAAAAAGGTTGGAATATTTTTTGCGAATTTCCGCGGCCTCGTCCCGCTCGGTGCAACCGACAACCGCGCCAAACATGCCGTAACCGTTGACACCCAAATTCGCGGCGGCAAGCCCGGCAAGCCTGTCCCCCACCGCATGGTACAGACGTTTCTTTTCGTCACCCGGCGTTTGAACCTCAAGATACTCAAAGTCGCGCATCCCCTTGTTGCTCGTCCGCATCAGCACGAAAGCGCCCTTGCCTTTGTCCCTTGCCGCCTCAAGCCAGGGCTCTATCGAATCCATGCCCATGTAGGGCGAAAGCGTCACAAAGTCCGCCTCAAAGTCCCCGGCGAAATGCCCCTTCGCGTAACGCAGAGCGGTGTCGGCAATGTCGCCGCGCTTAACGTCGGCAATTGCCAGCCCGCCCTTTTCGCGGATATACCTTAGCGTTTGCGAATAGGCCGAAAGCCCAGCCAGACCCATTTCCTCGTAATAGGCAATCTGCACCTTGTAGCAGGCCGCAACGTCCACGGTGGAATCGACAAGCGCCCTGTTGAAAGCAAGAACGGCCTCCGCGTCCGTGGCACCCCTCCCCCGGGGGGGGACGTACTCGACCGACGTGTCAAGACCAACGCACACATGCCCTTTCGCCGCGACCGACTCGAAAAGCCTGTCAATATTGTTCATTACCGCCTCCCTGAAAAACAATTCGTCCAGCGTTTATCGTCATAAGAATTTTTCCCCGCAGTTCCCGTCCGTCAAACGGAGTGCAGCTTCCCCGCGATTTAAATCTAGCCGCGTCAACCTTCCACAAAGCCCCCGTGTCCGCTATGACAAGATCCGCCCGCAGGCCTTCCGCAATGCGTCCCCTGTCCGGCAAACCCAAAATCCGCGCCGGATTCGCGCCGGTCAGCGCCGAAAGCCGCCGCAGATCCCCCCCCCCCGCAAGATTCGCCAAGCAAACCGCGAAGGCCGTCTCCAGACCGACAAAGCCCGGCGCGCCGGCCGCCTTGTCCACTGGGGAATGCGGCGCGTGATCCGTGGCGATGGCATCGATAGTCCCGTCCAGAACCGCCGCCACAACCGCCCGGCGATCGGCCTCGGTCGCAAGCGGAGGGTTCACCCTGCCGAAGCTCCCGCTCCCCATTCGCCCGGCATCATCCACCGTCGCACCAATATGGTGGGGCGTTGCCTCGCAGGTAAACGCAAAATCTTCGCCATTAGATATATTTTCTTTCGCCCTGCGAATAATATTCACCGTTTCCCCGGTCGAAACGTGGGCAACGTGAATGTGGCAGCCCGCTTTTCTGCCAAGCCCGATGGCTCGCGAAACCGCCGCGCCCTCCGCGCCGCCATAGTCGCAGTGGCAGGAAACGGGAAGCCCCAGCCGCCTTGCCTCCCCCATCGCCGCCAGAAACAGGGCATCGTCGGCAAGGTCCTTTCCGTCCTCGGAAAGCATCAGGGGAAGCCCGGGCGTTTTGCCGGCGGCGTTTTGCAGTTCCGTAATTCCGGAAAGCTCGACACCCTGCATGTTTTTTGTCAACGACATAACCGGGTAAAGATCGACAAGAGCCAGGGCATCACTGCGGGATTTAAGCGAAAGAACCTTTTCCAAAGTGTCTATCACCGGGCTTGTGTTTGCCATGCAGACCACCGTGGTAAAACCGCCGGCGACCGAGGCAAGCGCGGCGGACTCCAGCGTTTCCTTTTCGGGAAAACCGGGCTCGCGAAAATGCGCGTGCAGGTCTATAAACGCCGGCATTAAAACGGCGGTTTCCGGGAAAGCCCCGCCGTCGATTACGAGCGACGCGCCGGGGATCCCGCCGTGCCCGGTTAAGACCCCGGTTATGCGGCCGTTCTCGACAACAAGCGAACCAAAAAAATCACCCGCAAAATCGACAATCCTGAAATCCCTAAAGACAATTTTTTCCGGGTGCATATCAACTGTCCCTAAAGTCCCCCGCCGTCCTTATGTCGTCGCAGTATTCGCAGCGGTAGGTCTGCAAACCGGTGTCCTCAAGATGGAAAACATGGGCGACGTATTTTTCCGTCGAGGTAATGCAACGGGGATTCTTGCAGACTAGAATGTTTTCCACCCTGACGGGAAGCTTCAGCTTGATTTTCTCGACTATGGTCTGGCTTTTAATGATGTTAACCGTAATGTTGGGGTCGATTAGCCCCAGTGCCGTAAAATCGACGCTAATGTCGTTGGCGATTTTTATGATGTCCTTCTTGCCCATTATCTCCGAGTGGGCGTTTATGACAAGGGCGACGGTGTACTGGGCCTTGTCCAGCCTAAGCCAGTTGAAAATGCGGACACCCTGCCCCGCCCTTATGTGGTCGATGACAATCCCGTCGTTGATTTTGTTTACCAGTTTAACCTCAAGCTTGTAGTCGCCGCTCATTCAGACAACCCCCAGTATCGATGCAAGCAGGGCCATTCGCGCGTACATCCCGTACCTTGCCTGTTCGAAATAAGCCGCCCTCGGGTCGGCGTCCACCTCCACGGCAATCTCGTTTACGCGTGGCAGCGGGTGCAGAACCACAAGATCGCTTTTCCCCATCGCCATTTTTTCCGCGTTAAGGACAAACGAGTCCTTCAGGCGGATGTAGTCCTCCTCGTTGAAAAACCGCTCCTTCTGCACCCGGGTCATGTACAGCACGTCCAGATCCGGCATGGCCTCCTCCAGATTCCTGGTCTCGCCGAATTCGACACCCTGCCTTCTAAGGATCGCGGCGATGTATTCCGGGATAACAAGTTCCTCCGGCGATATAAAAACGATTCGGATACCGGCGTAACGCGCCAGCGCCTTCGCCAGCGAATGGACGGTGCGCCCGAATTTAAGGTCGCCGCAGAAACCGACGGTAATGTTTTCGATTTTCCCGCGCAACTGGCGTATGGTAAAGAGGTCGGTAAGCGTCTGGGTGGGGTGATGGTGCCCCCCGTCCCCGGCGTTAAGAACCGGAACCCGGGAATAGCGCGAGGCGAGCAGGGCCGCGCCTTCCTTGGGGCTTCGCATTACAATCGCGTCGGCGTAGCTTGCCGCCATGCGGATCGTGTCGGCAAGGCTTTCGCCCTTGGACGCGGAACTGGAGCCGGGATCGGCAAAACCCAGACAGTTGCCCCCAAGGCGAAGAATCGCCGCCTCGAAACTAAGGCGCGTTCTGGTGCTTGGCTCGAAAAAAAGCGTCGCAAGGAGCTTTCCCCGACAGCTATCCCGCAGGTAATTCTCGTCGGCCTCGATTTTTTCGGCCAAGGCAAACAGGCCTTCCGTTTCCACCAGACTGAAGTTGTCCGGCTCGATAAGGGATCGTCCCTTCAACATTGTCACTCCCCCGCGCGTAAAAGCACTCTACGGCATTGAAGCATAGCACGATCCCGCCGTTTATTCAAGAAGGGCTTCCCGGAAGGGCACGGAAGTCAATTTTCCGCTGACATCAAGAATGGGCGTTGTGGGAATTGATTTCCGTGTCCCCGTTCGCGTCCCCATTGCCAAACCGCCGCGAAAAGTAGTATTTTTCCGCATGGCATACAAGGACTCAATGTTTCGCTCGCTCTTCAACAACGAAAGGCTGTTGCTGGAACTCTACAACGCCCTGCACGGCACGAGCCACGGCGAGGACGACACCGAGATCGTCATAAACACGCTGGGCGAGACGCTGGTAACACCGCGCAGGAACGACATCTCCTTTCTGTTGAACGGCAGGCTGGTAGTCATGCTGGAGCACCAGTCGTCGACCAACGAGAACATGCCGTTCCGCTTCCTGCGGTCGATATCGCGGATATTCGACAACGGGATACCGAACAAAAAAGTCATCTACGGGACGCGGCTCATCGAGCTGCCGCGCCCCGAGTTCATCGCCCTGACGAACGTCCCCGGGCGGTTTCCCGACCGCAAGGTGCTGCGGCTGTCGGACGCCTTCGCGGACGTTCCCGGGTTCACGGACACCCGGCTTGAACTTGAGGTTATGGTGAAACGAGGGTCGAAACCCCGAGATTCTTGCCCGCAGCGCGACGCTGACGGAGTACGCGTACTTCGTGTCCCGCGTCCGATGGCACGTTGAGGCGGAGAAGCGGGCGCATGGGACGACGTTCGAGGCCAGGGTCATCCGCGCGGCGATACGGAAGGCCGTGCGCGACTGCAAGGCGAAGGGATATCTTTTGGAATATTGGGAAAAAATGACGGAGGAGGAGATGCTCATGTTCGAAAGCGATTGGGATCAAGACTTGGCGCTGGAGGTTCGATGGGAAGAGGGCCTGGAAGAGGGCATGGAGAGGGGCGTGGAAAAAGGCGTAGGAATAGGCGTGGAAACCGTTGCCGTAAACGCATTGGCAAAGGGTCTCCCCTTCGAACTTATCCACGAGCTTACCGGGCTTGACACGGAAGCGATTACCAGTCTTTCCCAAAGGGTTCGTTAACGTATTTCAAACGAAAATTGATTTCCGTGACGGAAGCCCCCGACCTACATCTGCGGCGAATTAACGTTCCTCGGCAAGCCATTTAAGCGACTCGTCCACGGCATTCACGATATTCGCCAAGGCGGTCGCCGTCGTATTCCCGTGCGCCGCCAAGGCGGGAAGCTCCAGACAACGGGGCATTGTCATCCCCCGACCATTCCACGCGATACGTGTACTTTTCGGCCTTGTTTTCGGCGAGAAATCGATTTGCCCAGCCGAAACCATGCCACTTGACTTTCCCCCGCCTTTCGTGTTATAAGTATGGCTATGCTAGAGCGCAACCAAAGTAGCCATAATTACGCTTTTTGTCGTTTGGGGAACGGAAAAGGTATGCTTTCACATGAAAGCGCACGGAACCGCACCCTATCACCAACAGCGACATTTACCCCCCCCCCCCCCCCCAAGAACGTAACCAAACTGGTTTCATTCGTAAGCATAAACGTCCCGACAAATCCCCTGACGGGAAAACCGCGACAACACGAATCCTGCGCCCTGGGCGCGACCATAAACCGACAAAGGGAGAGTATATTATGAAATCCACAGGTATTTTCGCCAAGATTGGCGCCGCGACAGTCGCGTTGCTGATGGCCATGAGCATTATCGGTTGTCCGCAAACAAATAACGGTAACGATTACAATGGCGATATCGTAAACGAAGTAACCGTCATCACCAGAGATGGCGTTACGTTCAGCATTCCTGCCGGTTTAAGGCAAGAACAGGTTGACGCGATCAGCGCGATTGTTAATGCGTTGGATGTTGCAGAGTTTTCGGGCTATGTCACTAACGTGTCGTTTGCGAGTGTTGGGACTTGGAGCGTTCAATTGGTTGGCGAAGGCACAGAAACAATGGCGACGATTACATTGCCGTTGAACGCTACGGCCGAACAAATTGCCAAGGCGTTTGGCGAAGCACAAGAGTTTGTTCAGGATGCACGCCAAGTCGATGAAAACTATATTGGTACGGCTTTCGGTATTCGCGTAACTGTCGCCGAGGGCGTGGAACGTGAGCATGGGGAGCATGCTTTGGATAGATTGGAAGCATTTGATACTAATGCAGCCCAAGGATTTCCCTATGGTGGACGCGTTGCACATGTAGCCGGAGAAGATATAATAAAAGAATTAGTAATTACAGGTGCACCGGAAGAAAGCTTTTCAGTAAGACATATTGGCAATGGCGTCTTGGAAGTTCGCCTTGCTTCTACTCCGGCCGGGCAAATATTATCAATCCTAACGGATGGGCGTTGGCAAATTGAAAATGACGTAATTCATGCATTTATATTAGATATGCAAAAAGATAGAGGAGGCGCGAGGGTGTCAGTCATGAAAAACCCCTAGCGTAGGTACACAGGGGAGTACACCACATATAGCGCACCCCCTCCCCCCCCATACACACAAATGAAACCCAACCGCCGTCCTTCGGGGCGGCCATTTTTTGGCACTTTTTTCCTGCCTTCCCCACTTTCCGTGCAGTATGACTGAAACTTTTTTGCTACAACAGAAACACGCGACTGCGACAAGGCAAAACGCCAAAGCCGTTCTTTTGGGTATCACCGTACCACATCCACCCAAAACGTATACCCCACTGCGAACACGGCGACTTCAAGTCGCTTGACTTTCGCGCGATGCCCAACATTATCATGCAGGATGGACAACTTGCAAAACATAAAATCAATGATTGTTAAAATTCGTGGATGCCAAGTGATGCTGGACGCGGACTTGGCCGAAATTTATCAAGTCGAAACGAAACGCCTAAACGAGGCGGTCAAACGCAAACGCACAGAAAATAGGATAGGCTCGCGTCACACCGTAACGGCCGGTTCGGTGTACTTGATCTTGAAACCAAGTTCGGCGCAAATGGCATCGGTTTCCTTCCGTAAGGCTTCGTAGTAGGCTTTTTCTTCATCCCACGTCATACCCTCCGTTCTGTCCTGCAACGCAAGCCGCCATGCGCGGACTTCCTGAATCGGATACGGCAAGTGCCTGTACTCCTCCATCCGGGGATCGTTCATGTAGTCATGCTCTTCCACCGCTTATAACCTCCCCCAGCTTCGATGTATCTGTCCGAAAGCCACCTCACCCTTTTATTCACGGGCAGTATCCAACGGTTTTACCGTAATACTGGCCGCCGGTATTGGCACGCCGGCGGCGCCCGTGTTATACTGGGCGAACAGTGAGCAAAATTATCTTCTTGGACATCGACGGCACCTTGGTTGGCGCAAACGGGTACGTTCCGCCATCGGCCGTCAGAGCCTGTCGGGAGGCCCGCAGACGGGGGCATCTTTTGTACGTGTGCTCGGGCCGCAACATGGCGGAACTGGGCGGGGAAATTCTGGGGATTGGCTTCGACGGAATAGCAAGCTCCGGGGGGGCGCATATCGAAACGGGCGGCAATGCGATCTTTGACGCGGTAATGCCGCCGGAAACGTCGAAGCAAATCGCCGCGTACCTGGACGATCGCCGGTGCGGTTTCGCGATGGAAAGAAACCACACGATATCTTCCAACGGGCACTACCTTGACTTTTGGGAGTCCATTCTGAACCGGCTGCGGGTCGACGGAAAAACCGACGTGTTTGTTTCCCAGATCCTTAGCCTGGTAAAAGACCCCCTGCCGGAAAACCCCGAGGATTCCTGTTACGAGGGCATCAACAAAATCGTGTTTGTCGGCAACGGCTCCGTTTCCTTTTCCGACGTAAAGCAGGCCTTTGGCCGGGAATGCGAAATCTTCCAGGCTTCCATGCCCCACTGCAACAACGAGGGCGGCGAAATCGGCCCCCTGGGCGTCCACAAAGGTTCGGCGATAATAAAGGTGGCCGAATACCACGGGATCCCCGTCGCCGACACGGTGGCGTTTGGCGACAGCAACAACGACGAGCCGATGTTCGAAGTCGCCGGCGCCAAGGTCGCGATGGGAAACGCCAGGGACTCGATCAAGGCCATGGCGGATTACGTTACAAATTCCCTGTACGACGACGGGATTGCCAAGGGGTTTACGAAGCTGGGACTGATTTAGGGTTACCGGTTCTCAAGCAATCCCTATATCCCCTCCCCGTCTTTCACCGTGTCGTCAACCCTGGGATCCGGCCCATATCCCCTGCGTTCCTTTTTGGACACAGAAAACAATAAGGACGATTGTCCCTATCGTCCCCAAGATCCTGCCGGCAAACGCAAGCTGCCATGGTACCATCATGGGTTGCCAGGAATACAACTCCTGCCCTATCCTTGACGGGATAAATATAAGGAAATAGAGTTTGGCGCTACGGCCTATGTAAGGTCAGGGTACTTCGTGGTGTTCACGGTTCCCGCAGTATTCGCCGCCCCTGTCTGGCGCAGATGCGGGATTCCGTGCGAGCCGAAGAACGGGATCACCTCCGAGTTAAGCGCGTCGGCCGCCACAAGCGCGTTCTTCCTGTCGTACGAACGCCACCTTCGTGTAGGTGGCGATGAAGGTCAGCGTGCCCAACGCCCTTGAAGTGTAGTACGCGCCCCAAGATACAAGGTCGTGCCGCAGCCAGTGTCGTACGAACCTGTAGAAACTGTCGCGGGAGTAGCCCATTACCTTGCAGGCTTGGGACACGTTCCTAAGCTGCCTTGCAAGCTCCAGGATTCCGATTTTCGTCTTGATGATTTTATGCTGGTTTGTAACTCACTGCTCCTTGTCTAAAAAGTGTGTCAGTTCTTTCGACAAGTGTCAGATTTTATCTTGACTATTACAGCTCAAGCCCGGCCTGGGCGCTCAAGGTGTTGGCAAACCCCACCGCGTCGAACCAGCTTACCCGTTCCACGGGAAAGTCGCGCCAGTTTACGCCAGTTACAGGGTTGCCATCCCAGCACGTCTCACCCGTAAACGAACTTGGTCTATCCTCCACTACGTCGTACCATTCGCACTGCGTTACCGGAAACACGCCCATGTAAAAGCCGCTTACCGTTACCGTGCGTATGGGTGAACCGCACCACAAACCTTCTCCGCTGGGGCAATAGCCCATCTGGAAGGAACCGCCCCGTACGCGGACGAAATTGCCACTGGGAACATAACAAAGACAGTCCGAGCCACACGCCCCCTCCTCGGCGCAGTCGCAATCGCAGTCTTCGCCGGTGGATACCGCAGCCCATCTTGCAAATACGGTAGTGGTCGCCGTTATCTGCGTGGCAAAATTGAACGGGCTGCCGCCGGCACCTGCGTCGAAGCTTACCGTGTGGTAGATCACGGCGTTGGTGGCGTTGTCGCAGGAAACCGTCACGAAGCCGATTCACCCGACAACGGCGACAACGCCCAGTAGTGTCCTTGTGTTTTCATGTCGGAAAACCTCCTCGCTGTGTGTTTGTAAAGCCCCCGCGTCCGCGTTAAGCGGATCTGCAAGGGGCGTTTCTCCAAAAAGACGGGAAATTACATATTTATAGCGATGTGAAACACATACCGCCAGGTGGTTGACACGCTTGTTTGGCGCAGAATCACAATAAAGAGACCGCCAGCGTAAAGCGTTCCGTTAGGTAAGCGTGTCCTTCCATAAGCCTTCAAACAGGCGTCTTCGTCGTGTTCCGCGGCGGGTGCAAGGCGTTCGAACAATGCCCGTGACGACATTGTACCGGGCATGGACGCAAAGGGCAAGCGGCAGGGGATTCCGAATGAAATACCGACAGGCACGGACGGGATGGCCAGTGCAGATCCAGCGGCAAGCGGTTTCACCTTCCCCGCTAACCTGTTACCATAAACCATGCTCCTGCCCGCGTCATTCCACCCGCTAATCCGCGAATGGTTCACCGAGACCTACGGCAAACCCACGTCCGTACAGGCCCAGGCATGGCCGCTTATCGAGCAGGGGCAAAACGTGCTGGCCCTAGCCCCCACCGGCAGCGGCAAAACCCTGACAGCGTTTCTTTCGGCGATTTCCCGCTTCTGCCCCAGCGCCCCTGGCAGCGAGGCAACGTACCCGGCGGACAGGCTTACCGTGCTGTACGTTTCCCCGCTAAAGGCCCTGAACGAGGACATAAAGCGAAACCTGCTGGAACCGCTTTCGGCCATCCGCGCAAGGTTCGAGACCGCCGGGCTTGCCTTTCCAGAAGTCCGCGTTGAAACCCGTTCCGGCGACACGCCGCAGTCCGAGCGGCGGCGTTTCCTTTCGCGCCCCCCTTCGATTCTGGCCCTTACCCCGGAAAGCCTTGCGATACTCCTGCTGAACCCAAGGGGCAGACTGGTGCTGTCCACCGTAAGGTACCTTATACTGGACGAGATCCACGCCGTGCTGGGAAGCAAACGCGGGGCGTACCTTTCCTGCCAGATCGACAGGCTTGCGACGGTGGCCGGGGAATTCCAGCGGATAAGCCTTTCCGCAACGGTTCGCCCGCCCGAAACGGCGGCGGCGTTCGTCGCGGGGCTTTTGCCGGACGGGCGGGCGCGGCCAATCAGCATAGTCGCGCCGGCGAACGCCTGGGAAAAGCGAATCGACTTTACAATAGAGTTCACAAACGATGACGAGGCGGCGGCCACACCCGGCAAATTCGGCAGACGATACACTCAACTTGTCAACTATATCCTTAACAGGATTCGCGGCAACTCCACCATTCTGGTATTTACCGACTCGCGCCGCCGTGCCGAAAGGCTAAGTTATTATATCAACGAGGCCGCCGCGCTTTTCGGTGGGCACGGCCAACCGGTTTCCTTTGCCCACCACGGCTCGCTTGCGAAAGAGCTTAGGCAAAGCGTCGAGCGGCGGCTGGCGGCGGGGCAGCTTCCCTGCGTGGTCGCCACCGCGTCGCTGGAACTGGGCATCGACATAGGCAGCGTTGACGAGGTGATTCTGGCGGGAAGCCCGGGCAGCGTGTCGCAGGCATTGCAGCGAATCGGCAGATCCGGGCATAGTGTCGGAAAGGTAAGTCGCGGCATACTTTTCCCGTTTACCGGAATGGATCTATTATTGGGCGCTGCACTTAAAAACGCCGTGGATGACCGCGACATAGAGGAAACCCGCCCCATCGAAAACGCGCTTGACATACTGGCCCAGCTTATAGTCGCGCTGTGTGCCGAAAAAACATGGAACGTTGACAAGCTTTACGAAACGCTGAGGGGCTATTATGTTTTCAGAAACCTTAACATGGAATCCTACAAGCGCACCGTGCACATGCTGGCGGGATACGGTGAGGCTGCAATCTCACCGAAGGGACGGTTGCGGGATGTAAAACCCCGGATCCGACTTGACGGCATAACCGACGAGATCAGCGGCCTTGACGGGAACCTTTTGCTGCTGTATTCGGCCGGGGGGGTCATAGCCAATCGCGGAATGTATTCGATGCGGCTGGCGGGTGCCGGCGATGATGTCGGCGTAAAGATCGGGGAGCTGGACGAGGAATTTGTCTGGGAGCGGCGTATAGGGGATCGTTTTTGTTTCGGGGGGAAAAGCTGGCGGATTACCAGCATAGGATCCGAAGCCGTGGAGGTAAAACCCCTGGAAAAGCCTTCGGATCATATTCCCTTCTGGAGGGCCGACACCTATTTTCGTAGTGGCAATCTTACCAAGCGGGTGCTGGCGGTTCTGGATCGATACGATGGGGAACGTGCAAATGTTACCGACAATAATTTAACATGGGAAACATCCTTGGCAACATTTCTGGATTCCCAGCGTATCGCGCAGGGAAACACTCGGCTTCCCGGGAGCGGCAATATAACCGTGGAAGTAATCGACAGCCCCGAAGTCGGCGGGGATCTTTACACGGTGGTAATCCACAGCTTTCGCGGCGGAACCGTACTCTACCCCCTTTCGCTGGCCCTGACCATGGAAATCGAGGAAACCCTGCAACTTAGGGTCGAATCTTTTTCGAACGACGACGCGATTCTTTTTCTGCTTCCCCGGCAGGGAATGCTGGGTGGGGTTGCAGGCACGGAGGAAACATTTCGTCGCGCCTTCGCTTCGCTGGGCAGTACCGATGCGGCATCCGGGATGATCCATGGGGAACGGCTTTTCAGAAACAGGTTGGAGACCTCCGGGGTTTTCGGGGCGAATTTTCGCGAGGCGGCGGAACGGAGTCTGCTGATTCCGAAGGCGGGTTTCGGGAAACGCACCCCGCTGTGGATCATGCGGCAGCGTTCCAAGCGGCTTTTCGACATCGCATCTCGTCAGGACGGTTTTCCGGTTACCGCAGAGGCGTGGCGGAGTTGTCTGGTCGATACCTTCGACATGGAAGGGTTTCGTGATTTGGTACACGCGATATGCGACGG
>Ga0209755_10001190_pt1 | contig 42289 bp, 43 predicted proteins | sample TergutCo191P1_FD_187301 | JGI IMG/M metagenome (GOLD analysis project Ga0209755, IMG submission 187301) | Cornitermes sp. P1 segment gut microbial communities from Petit-Saut dam, French Guiana - Co191P1 (SPAdes) (version 2) | ecosystem: Host-associated > Arthropoda: Insects > Digestive system... | reverse complement strand
GCCCGTTCCTCTTGATGGTATGCGAAAAATCACGGGCGGCAGATTGCCGCCCCTACACGCAAATGCGTTATCTTCTATCCAACACCTTATCCACGATGCCGTACTGCATGGCCTCTTCAGCGGTCATGAAGGTGTCGCGGTCGGTGTCGCGCTCGATGGTTTCAAGCGGCTGACCGGTGCGCTCGGCGAGGATTTTGTTCAGCCGTGCACGGGTGCGCAGGATGTGATCGGCGGCGATTTTGATGTCGCTGGCTTGACCGCGCGCGCCGCCCATGGGCTGGTGAATCATGATCTCGCTGTTGGGCAGCGCCATGCGTTTGCCCTTCGCACCCGCCGCCAGCAAAAACGACCCCATGCTCGCAGCCATGCCCATGCAGATGGTGGCCACATCGCATTTGATGTAGTTCATGGTGTCGTAAATCGCTAGCCCTGCGCTCACGCTGCCGCCGGGGCTGTTGATGTAAAAGCTGATGTCTTTTTCGGGGTCTTCGCTTTCCAGATGCAGCAGCTGCGCGATGACCAAGCTGGCCGTCACGTCGTTGACTTCGTCGCTGAGCATCACGATGCGCTCGTTGAGCAGGCGCGAAAAGATGTCGAAGCTGCGCTCGCCGCGCCCGGTTTGCTCAATAACCATGGGGACTAATGCCATGAGATTTACCTCCAAAGCTTAATGCTTAATTATGGTGCGTCTCGGACGCAATTATGCCGTCACTTTTTTCGCGGTGCCTTTGACGAACTCCAGCGCACGCACGCGGTTGAGGTCTTTGACGATGTCGCCTTCGGGCACTGCCATTTTCACCCGTTGCAGCGGCACGTTGTATTGTTCGGCCAGGCGTTGCTGCTCGGCTTCGATTTCCTCGGCGGCGGGCGTGAAGTCTTCCAGCTGCGCGATTTTCTCCAGCGCAAGCTCCACTTTCACCTGCAGAGTGCTTTGCTCGGCAAGCCGCGCGGTGAGGGCATCGGGGCTTTCGCCAAAAATTTCAGCGTAACGCTCCATGGAAAGCTGGAAGCGCTCCAAGAACATTTCGATGTTTTGTTGGGTGCGGCGGTCGAACATCTCTTGCGGGATTTCGCCTTGCAGCAGCTCAACGAGTTTATCCTGCACGCCTTTGTCGAGCGCTTCGTCGCTGGCTTGTTTTTTGCTATCCACCAATTCTTCGGCGATGCCTTTTTTCAGGTCTGCCACGGTGTTGTAGTCTTCGCCCACTTCTTGCGCGAAGTCATCGTCGAGGGGTGGCAGTTCTTCCACCTTCAGCTCGTGCAGGGTGACTTCAAACACCACCGGTTGACCGGCGAGCTGCTCGGCGTGGTATTCCTCGGGGAATGTCACGTTCACTTCAAAGCTGTCGCCGGGCGTGTGACCAACCACTTGCTCTTCAAAGCCAGGGATAAACTGCCCCGAGCCAAGTTTGAGGTCAAAATTTTCGCTGGTGCCGCCATCAAAGGGCACGCCGTCGAGCATGCCTTTGAAGTCGATGACAGCGATGTCGCCGTCTTGCGCCGGGCGGGGAGCGGTTTCCACTTGGCGGGCGTTGCGGGCACGCAGCTCGTCGATGCGGGCGTCCACGTCTTCGTCCGCAACCTCTGCGCTGGGCACTTGCACTTCAATGCCGTTGTAGCCTTCAATTTCCACTTCGGGTTGCACGATGACGGTGAAGCTGAAGGTCGCGCCGCTTTCTTTGTTCAGCTCGTCAACTTCCAGGTTGTCGGGACGGAAGATGGGCTCAAGCTCAGCGCCTTTGAGTGCCGCGGCAACTGCATCCGGCAGCAGGGCATCAAGCGCGTCCTCAAAAAAGACGGCTTCACCAAAGCGTTTTTCCAGCATGCTGCGAGGCGCTTTGCCTTTGCGGAAGCCGGGCAGGGTGATGCCGGGCAGCTGCTTGGCGAACTCGGCGTCGAGGGCGGCGGCGAAATCTTTTGCCGAAATAGCGGCGTTTACTTTGTAGGTTGCGGGGGCAATTTTTTCTTTGCTTACGAAGCTCATGGCGGTTGTTCTCCTCATCAATAAATATCCAGCCTATATTATACTACATCCGCGCGTGAAATGCTAGTGTTTTTTCAAAAAAGTCATGAAAAAAATCCCCCTTGCCATGAAGGGGGATGATTGCGCCTGTTCTTTTCCGGGATTTTACAGCATGACGATGTCGCTGTAGTGACCATCGTAGTGGCAGGTGCCGTCGCCGATGCCGATGAGACCGATGATGTCGCCGCCATTGCCGCCGTTGCCATTGCCAACGGTGACCACAGCGCGACGGCTGCGACGACCTTGGCAGCATTGCACGACGTCGATTTCGTCGCCTTCGGTCAGCTTCACGTTGCTGGGCACGTTCGCAATCCAGGTGCCGTCGCGCAGCACTTTGGTGGTGATGCAACGGCAGCACGGAAAGCGGATTTCGATGCAGCAACACACGTCAGCGTCATAGCCGCTGATGGTCACTGTGTCCACCGTCACGTCATTAACGGTGGGCGGTTGCAGACCCTCGGGCTGAATTTCGACTTTTTCCACGGCCGTCACAAAGCATTTGGGTGGCAGGTTGTTGATGCGCACGCATTTGTTGGTCACGTGCACGGGGTAGCTTTCGGGGTAGTCGCCATTGTCGTCATCCACGTCAACAGCCTCGTAGCCGTAGGGCGGGCGAACGAGTGTGAGCAGATAGTCGCCCGGCAGCACGCCGCAGAAGTTCACGCAGCCATTTTTGTCCGAAAGCGCGAGCTTGAACGGTCCATTGCCGTTTTCGCTTTCGGTGGCAAGTTCAAACAGTGCGCCGCAAACCGGGCAGCCGTCCTGGTCCAGCACACGAAAACACACGGTTTGCGCTTGCTGGGTGGTGCGGCAGGTTGATTGATTGCAGTTCATGATTCATCCTCCGTAATTTCTCGTCAATGTTGGGGAGAGCCGCTGTGCCATTGCAGCACGCAACAAAACATAGCGAAAGGTTTGCTCCTTTGAGACATCGGCACTGCCGCACTGCGGGGCCAGGCGGCAGCACCGGCTTATGTTGACCCTAGGAAGCTTGGATAGGTGACAGGGTTTAGGGGCTTGCCGGGAAAGGAAACAACGGTCGCGCCCTAACCCCTATCGCCTATATATAAGCAGGCCATGATGCAAAGGCTATCCCCGGGCGGCCATGCGCCGCCACCTTTGCCCGATTAAGCCCGCGAATCTTCGCTGTTGTGGCAAGAGCAAACCCCCGCCTGTTCACATGATATGCGAACGGACGAGGATTGGTTATAGAGATTTGTTTAGGCAGCTTCAACAGGTTCTTCGGCGGCAGTGTCGGCAACGGTTTCGTTGCGCGCCGCAATGTCGGCAATCACCTGTGCGTGCTGCTTGCGGGTGACATTCCAGAAGAAGAATGGTATGGTGGAACAGGTGATGCTGATGAGCTCAATGACCATGGGCACCACGAACAAACCATGCATGGTGCGTGCGCTTTGCGCGGGCGCTTGCTCCACAAAGCCCAGCGTGCGCAAAATGATGCCGGTGCTCATTGCGCCAACTGAACCGATGAGCTTGCCCATGAGCCCTTCGGTGGTGTAGACCACGCCGTCGTTGCGCTTGCCGGTTTTCCATTCGCCATAGTCCACGCTGTCGGCCAACATCGACCAATACAACTGCCCGCGAACGGCGTTGGGAATCTCGTTGAGGAAAGCAGATGCCGTGAAGAACAGGCGCGCGCTCATCGCGGTGTTCACACCCGTGAGGTTGAACATGCCCGGGCGTGTGCCCATGAACAAGAACGTGCCGCGGATAATCAGCCGCGCGATGGAGCTGCCGATGACGATGTCGCGTTTTTCAAACCACTGGCACAACTTCGGCATCAACCACGTGGCAATCAGCAGCGCGGGGAAGCCGCCGATGAGCCCCACATAGCCGTGCCAGCTGATGTCGCCGAGGTTATACTCAAACAGGAACACGTCCGTGCCGCCACGGTTGATGATGCCGCCGATGGTGTTGGACAGCACCAAGATGAGGAACAGGCGGTTCTTGAGCAGACCACGGAAAATGCGCAGGATTTTTTGCTGCTGCGTTTGCGGCGGCGACACAATGCGCTCCTTCACCTGTGTGTACATCAACAGGTTATACAGCAGGAAGGCTACGCCAACCACCGCAACGGCAATCATGAAGATGCGCGTGCGACCGGCAACGTCGTCAGGTCCGCTGGTGAACCAGCCGAAAATCATGGGGATGCCGCCCACCGCCGCGCCACCCAAGCTGGAGAACATGCGTGACCGCGCGATAACACCGTTGCGCTCTTGCACGTTGGGCGTGATGGAGTTGTAGTAGCTGTGAAAGGCCGTGCCGTTGAGACTTTCCATGGGGTCAAAGGGTAGATACAGCAGCATGATGAAGCCCATGTGCAGCAACACGTTGATGCTGTCTTGTGCGTGAAAGCGAATGGGCAGGAACATCAGCACCAACAGCACCGTCAGTGGAATTGCCGTTTTTTTGAAGAAGCGCCGCGCTTTTTCGGTGGTGTAGGTCTGGCGGTCAAAGTATGCGCCCACTGCCGGGTCGGTGAAGCCGTCCCAAATGCGCTGCAGCACTTGCAGCGGACCCATCATCAGTGCGTCGTTGCCCATGACCATGATCCAAAAGGTCTGCAACTGACCAATGAACAGCCCGCGCGACATGTCACGCAGCAGCGCCGAAGCATTGAACGCCATTTGCTCGCGAACCGAAACGTGCTTGACTTCTTGCTGTTGTTGTTCTTCGCGGTCGATCACGGTGTTTTCCATGTGAACCCTCTCCTATCTGATAACAATATTCACCAGTCTTCCGGGGACATAAAGCTCTTTCACGATGGTCTTGCCGGCGAGGTCTTGCGCAACTTCGGCTTTTGCCAGCGCAAGGGCATCATCTTGGCTGATGTCTGCCGCCACGTTGAGCCGCGCCTTGATTTTGCCGTTGACTTGCACGGCGATTTCCACCGTGGCTTCCACGCACTTGGCTTCGTCGTATTGCGGCCAGGCTTGGTCGGTCACGCAGCCGCCCAGCGCGAGGAGCTCCCACAGCTCTTCGGTCATGTGCGGGGCAAAGGGGTTGGTGAGCACCAGCAGCACCTTCATTTCGTCACGGGTGATGCTGCCGCTTTCGGTGATGACGTTGAGCAGGCTCATCAGCGCGGCGATTGCCGTGTTGTGCTTGAGCTGCTCGGTGTCGTTGGTCACCTTGCGGATGGTGCGGTGGAACTCGCCCTCCAGTTCGGCACGGATTGCGCCGCCTTGCATGCAGTCTTGCAGCCCCCAAATGCGCTCGAGGAATCTGCGGCAGCCTTTGATGGCCGCGGAGTTCCACGGGGCGGTTTTCTCAAAGTCGCCCAGGAACATCTCATACAGACGCATGGTGTCGCCGCCGTATTGGTTGATGATGTCGTCGGGGTTCACCACGTTGCCGCGGGACTTGCTCATCTTCACGCCGTCTTCGCCCAAAATCATGCCTTGGCTGGTGCGCTTTTGGTATGGCTCGGGGCAATGCACGGCCTTCACGTCAAACAAGAACTTGTGCCAAAAGCGGCTGTAGAGCAAGTGCAGGGTGGTGTGTTCCATGCCGCCGTTGTACCAGTCCACGGGCATCCAATAGTCAAGGGCTGCTTGGCTGGCGAGCTCGGTTTCGTTGTGCGGGTCGCAATAGCGCAGGAAGTACCAGCTGCTGCCCGCCCACTGGGGCATGGTGTCACTTTCACGCACGGCAGCGCCCCCGCATTGCGGGCATGTGGTGTTGAGCCACTCGGTCTGCAGCGCAAGCGGGCTTTGACCGTCTTCGGTTTGCTCATATTTCGCAATGTGCGGCAGCACGAGCGGCAGCTCACTTTCGGGCAAGGCAACCATGCCGCATTTGTCGCAGTGCACGATGGGCACAGGCTCACCCCAATAGCGCTGGCGGGCAAACACCCAGTCGCGCAGCTTAAAGTTCACTTTCTCTTGCCCAAGACCCTGCTCAGCCAGCCACTTGGTGATGGCAACTTTGCCCTCCTCCACCGTCATGCCAGTGATGAAGCCGCTGTTGACCATCACGCCCACGTCGCAGCCGAGGAAGGGTTCTTCCTCCACGTTGCCGCCAGCAACGACCTCCACGATGGGCAGGTTGTACGCGCGGGCAAACGCCCAGTCGCGGGCATCATGCCCCGGCACGGCCATGATAGCACCGGTGCCGTAGCTGATGAGCACGTAGTCGCTGATGAAAATGGGGATTTCTTCGCCGTTCACGGGATTCACGGCACGCACGCCTTGCAGCTGCACGCCGGTTTTGTCTTTGTTGAGCTCGGTGCGCTCAAACTCGCTTTTTTTCGTCGCTTCGCTTCTATAGCCGCAAATCTCATCAAAATTTGTCAAGCGTTCCTGCCACTTGTCCAGCAGCGGATGCTCGGGCGACAGCACCATGTAGGTCACGCCCCACAGGGTGTCTTGCCGAGTGGTGTAGACCTCAAGGATGTCGCCTGCGGTGGTGGCGAATTTCACCTGTGCGCCAGTGCTGCGGCCGATCCAGTTGCGTTGCTGCACCTTCACGCGGTCGATGAAATCCACCAAGTCAAGGTCATCGTTGAGGCGCTGGGCATACTCGGTGATTTTGAGCATCCACTGGCTTTTGTTTTTCTGCACCACGTCGCTGTGGCAGCGCTCGCACTCGCCTTGCACGACTTCCTCATTCGCCAGCACGCACTTGCAGGACGTGCACCAGTTCACGGGCATCTCTTTTTTATAGGCTAGTCCTGCCTTGAACATTTGCAGAAAAATCCACTGTGTCCAGCGGTAATAGCCGGGGTCGGTGGTGTCCACCTCACGCGACCAATCAAAGCTAAAGCCCAGCGCTTTGAGCTGCTTGGTGAAGTTTTGGATGTTTTGCGCCGTCACCTCGCCGGGATGCACGCCGTGCTTCATGGCGTAGTTCTCCGCGGGCAGCCCGAAGGCGTCCCAGCCGATGGGATACAGCACGTTGTAGCCCTGCAGGCGGCGCTTGCGGGCGATGATGTCCATGCCGGTGTAGCTGCGCGGATGACCCACGTGCAGCCCCTGCGCCGAGGGGTAGGGGAACTCGACGAGCGCGAAAAACTTCGGCAGGCTAAAGTCCTGCTTGGCGTGGAACACGCCGCTTTCTTCCCAGCGGGCTTGCCACTTGGGTTCGATATGTTTTGGGTTGTAGGGTTGCATGTTATGTCACTCCATAAGTTTAAAATTATCACATGTGGGGCTAAGGCTACAAACTTGCAAGGTAGTTATCAGCCTGCTCAATGATGTGTGTACGAAGGTCGCGATTAGCTAAAGTTCGTGCTATTGCTCGGTGCGCATTGAAGAAAGCCCAGTTTGCATTCGGTTTTCTTGGGAAATCGAGGCGAATGGGAACTTTTAGCACATGCATGTCATTTGGTGTGGTGATAGTATGGTAGGGGATTTTTACGCCTGTGCCTGAATGAGCACGTTCATTTAGGATAGATGGATCACTCTGGGGCTGGCGAAAAACAGTTGTGTTTTCTGCAATGGCAACGATACATGTGTCATCAACAACAGCGGCGCAATAAATTACCAGTACATTGTTAAGTTGAAGTGTGCGCACAGTTGCTCGACTGTCAATGCGTTGCAGCAGAATGGGGTCTTGTTGCCCCCGCTTTAGAATAACACCATAATAGTTTCCGTCAACGGGATTTGGGGTTAGATTAAATTGTTCGTCACCGTTGGCACCGTGCTCACCGGAAAAAAGTTTGACCATGAGTATATTGTTGTCAGCGCGCATAAATCTTCTCCTTAGTCCAAATCGTGGATGAACAGCCCGCTGAGCAGCTTGGGCTCAAACCATGTGCTCTTCGGCGGCATGATGTTGCCGCTGTCGGCGATGGCGAACAGGTCGTCAAGGCTGGGCGCATGCATGGCAAAGGCGATGCGCATGTCCCCGGCCTCGGGGTCGCAGCGGCGTTCGAGCTCACCCAAGCCGCGGATGCCGCCGATGAAGGCGATGCGCTTGTTGCGGCGCGGGTCGTCGATGTTCAGCAGGGGCTCCAGCAGGTTGCGCTGCAGGATTTCCACGTCCAAGCGACCAACCGGGCTTTGCGGGTCAAACGTGCCCTCGCGCGGCTGCAGGCGATACCACTGGCCGTCAAGATACATGCCGAATTCATGCGTCGCAGCAGGTTTCAGCTGCGTTGCGGAGGGCTCAACGGTGAACTTCTCCGCCACTTTCGCGAGGAAATCTTCGGCGCTGTGGCCGTTGAGGTCTTTCACCACGCGGTTGTAGTCGAGGATCTCAAGTTGCTCATGCGGGAAGCACACCGCCAAGAAAAAGTTGAACTCTTCCTGTCCGGTGTAGCTCGGCGCAGCGGCACGGCGCGCAAGCCCCACGTGCACCGCCGAAGCACTGCGATGATGCCCGTCAGCGATGTATAGCGCAGGAGTGGCAACGAAGCTGGCTTGCAGTTGTGCGGTCAGCGCGGGGGAGTCAATCGCCCAGCATTCGTGGCGCACATCGGCTTGCATGAAGTCATAGTCAGCGGCGTGAGTGCTGCACCAGTCGTCAAGCTTGGCGGCGATGCTTTGCTCGTCGCGGTAGGCAAGAAAAATCGGGCCGGTGTTGGCGTTGCATGCCGTCACGTGGCGGATGCGATCCTCCTGCTTGGCCTGCACGGTGAGCTCGTGCTTTTTGATGATGCCGTTTTGGTAGTCATCAATGCATGCGCAGCCCACCAGACCCGTCTGCGTGCGTCCGCGCCAGGTTTGGCGATATATGTAATACTGCGGCGCGTCATCTTGCACGAACGTGCCTTCGGTGATGAAGCGCTGCAAGTTCGCCGCCGCGGTGTCATACACGATGTCGGCGTATGGGTCGGTGGTTTCGGGCAGGTCGATTTCCGCCATGTCGATGTGCAAAAACGAGTGCGGGTTGCCTGCGGCGCGCACGCGGGCTTCGGCGCTGCTCATGGTGTCATAGGGCAGCGCGGCCACGGCGGCGGCGTGTTCTTGCGTTGGGCGGATAGCGCGAAATGGGCGAAAGATTGCCATAAGATTCCCCTTTGTGCTTAGTATGACTTATATTATAGCACATCTTGACGGCAAAACGCAAGCGAAAAATTTTTACTCTTGCGCGTTTTTTACGCCTTGCACCACCCGCACCCCGCCAATCGCGAGGGAAGCCGCCGCTGCGCACAGCGCAACCACGTGCGCCACACGCAGGATTTTCGCCGTGCGGCTGGCGATTTGATAACCTCGCAGGGCAGTGAAAACGTTTTTGGTTTGGTTCATACTTTTCTCCTTCATCATGTCATTTCAATTAACACACCGTGCGCCACGGCGGGGATGCTCTCACCTTGCAGCGGCGAAACAGCGGACAACAACGCCCCTGTGCCGATGAACAGCACGCGGCTTAGCTCGCCCGAGCGCATGCGCGGCAGAATCTCCGCACACAGCACCGCCGCCGAACACCCCACACCCGAGCCGCCCGTGCCCACGTCCTGCGCGATGAGGTCGTAGAGCATCAGCCCGCAGTCGCGGTGCAGCAGTGCAAGGTCAAGCCCGGCTTGCTGGCGTGCGAGCTCGTGCAACAGCTGCGTGCCGATCTGGCTCAAGTCACCGGTGAGGATGAGGTCATAGTCGGCGGGCTGGGTGTTGGTGCCTTGCAAAAACCTGCGTAGGGTGTCCCACGCAGCGGGCGCCATGGCGGCACCCATTTCGCTGGGGTCGGTCACGCCCATGTCGATGACATTACCGAAAATCGCGCGGGTGATGCGCGGCTGTGGTGTGTCGCTCGCTTGCGCCAACACGATCGCCCCCGCTGCGGTGGCGGTGCGTTGCGCGGTTGGTGTGGGCAGCACGCCGAGCTCAAGGGGATAGCGAAACTGTTTTTCCGCAGAGCAAAAATGTGAGCTACCGCAGCAACTGGCGAGTTGCAGTCCACCGCCGTCCAGCAACGCGGCATTCATGGCAAGCGCTTGTGCAAAGCTCGCGCAGGCAGAATACACGCCCGCAAAGGGGATGTCCTCATCGCGCAGGGCGAAATTGGTGGCAGCACACTGGTTCATCAGGTCGCCGCCGATGTGCAGGTCGATGTCCCCGGCGCTGCAGCCTGCAGCAGCAATGGCATGCTTGATTGCCGCTTGCTGCAGCGCGATTTCGGCTTTCTCCCAGGTGGGTTGGCCAACACGCTCATCCATGAATACTTCGCTGAATTTGCCCGCCAATGGACCTTCGGTCTCAACTTTGCCCGCCACTGCCGCTTGACCGATAATCACAGGCGGGCGGTTGAACTCAATGATGCTGCGCGCAATGCGTTTTGCCATAGCTTACCTCAAAAAGAAAAAATAAATCACGCCATACAGCGAGCAAACTGCCGTGCCAAACGCCAGCACCGGGCCTGCCAAGCGGAACATGTTCGCGCCAACGCCCAGCACCAGACCCTCGCGGTGGTGCTCCATGGCGGGGGCAACGATGGCGTTGGCAAAGCCCGTGATGGGCACGCTGGTGCCTGCGCCGGCATGCTTGCCGATTTTGTCGAACACGCCCAGCGCGGTGAGCAAGGCGGCGAGGAAAATCAGCGCGCAAGGCACGATGATTCGCTTGTGCTGCTGCGAAACCCCAAGCGCGATGCACACCTGTGCGATGCCCTCGCCCAGCGCGCAAATCGCGCCGCCCACCACAAAAGCGAGCACAAGCCGCTTGGCATGTGGTGTTTTGGGCGAAACCTGCTTGACGAGTTCCTGATACTGCTCATGCTCCATGTGTTCTCCTTTGCAATCGGGCGGCGCGCCTGCCGCCCCTACAGCGAGAAAAATCAATCCCCCAGCTAAACAATTCTAGTTTAACCGAGGGGGGCAGAGATTATCCATCTGTAGGGGCGGCGGGCGCGCCGCCCGGAGTTTTCCTAAAAATTAAGCATCGCATCCGTCACCGTGCCGCGGCGCAGACGGTGGGAATACACCTCGCCCGCAGCCCAAGATTGATTCCACGGCAGGCGCACGCGCGGTTTGTCCAGCACATACACCGTCACCCCGCGCACACCAAACTGCCGCACCATCGCAGGACTGTATAGGTGGATGTCCACAATGGGCGCATTGCTGCGGTGCACAAAGCCGCCGGTGTCTACCGCAATGGCATAGCCATACACAAACGTGCCGCAGTTGCTCACAATCCACAGGTGCGAGCCATAAGGAATCACGCGCGGGTCAACCGCCACAAAGCCGCTGCGGGCATACACGCCGGTGGCAGTCAGTCCACGCCAGTAGTACGCCGTGCCCGTGCCGGTGAGGTAACGCTTGACCATGTTGGCGGGGCGATTGTTCACGATGCTCAGCCCCGGTGGCGGCGTGAGCGTGGAAATCATGTTGTGCGCGCGAGCGGGCGGGGCGGTTGTCGTGGTTGTCGTTGTGGTTGTTTCAACGGTTGTGGGTTCTTCCGTGGTCGTGGTTGCTTGCGTGGTGGTCGTGTATTCTGTTGTGGTGATCATGGGCTCGGGCATGGCCTGTGGCGACGTGCAGGCGAAGGAAATCACCAGCACGGCGAGGGCGGCGCACAGCAGTTTGGTCACCAGTGCCACGCGGATAAACTTGCGGCGCGGCATGCGCCTGAATGAACGAAGCAGGACAATCAGCCTCTCTTTGTGTGATATACAAAGAATAGGCAGTTGCCCTGCAAATTATTCACGCCCAGGCGCTGTCGTCGTGTTTGAGCAGGCGCACGCGCGTGATGTGCGCGGCTTCAAGCCCCAGCGCATTGAGCAGCAGCGTGGGGTTGAGATTCACCGTGCTGCCGGCAGCTAGTGTGCAGGCAAACACGTCGCCATCAAAGACGCAGCGCTTGATCATGGGCATCAGCTCAACCTCTTTTTCAACCTTGCGGTGACCTTTTTTGCCCATTTTTTTCGCGGTGAGATTGCCCGCTTGCAGCAGCGCTTCGGCCTGTGCAATGTCGCCTTGCACGGTGATGCGATACTCCGCAGCGGCGATGTCACCGGGCTTGTCCCACGGCTCATGCACCGCCAGCGCGCGTAACCCCTCAGGCAGCACAGCGTTGAGCCGCGCACACACCTCGTTGTGCGGCACAGTCTCCAGCAAGCGAACATCGCAGGCTTCGCGCAGGCCTTCTTGTCCCAGCGGCAGCGGCAGCGGGAAGGCTAAGTATGGGTGCGGGTTGAAGCCCTCGGTGTACCACACGGGCAGGGCTGCACGGCGCACCGCGCGGGTGAACGCACGCATCAAGTCCAGGTGCGAGATGTAGATGACGCGACCGCGCTTTTCAAAGAATATTCGGGTTGGGTGCATGAGACGGACCTTTCTGCTGTGATACTTATGGCGTGCAAAAAACCACGGGCGGCAGATTGCCGCCCCTACACGCGATGTTCATCAATGTTATAATAACAATCGTCAAGCCAGTTTTGAGGGTTTGTGTTGATGTAATGGGCAATGCGTGCATAATCCTCATGATTGCGCACGATGTGATCATGGAAAGATTTTTGCCACAGCGGAAACCCAATTTCCATGGAAACGTGACGCTTCATTTGCCCGATAATGGTTGAGACATCCGCAGGCTCGCGTGTAGGGGCGGCAACCTGCCGCCCGTGATTTAGTCGCAAAAGCATATGAACGTGATTGGGCATAATGACGTAGCTATCCACACTGGCATGCGCATAATGGGTTGAAATAGCATCAACTGCGCAGCGCACAACCAAACCATAACGAGACAAAACCATCGCGGAGGCTTCGCCTATCGTTCCCAGCATCTCGTGCTTATCTTTCACACATATGGTAATAAAATAACATCGGTTGCCGCGATAATCAAAATCATGCAATCGCGCAGACTTGCGCGTTGGCAAATCTTTCATGGCTAACCTCTCGGCTTATAAAACTTCCGGTTATCCAGCGCCCAAATCTTGTTCGTGTATTCCCCCGGCTGCACGCCCTGCAGGGCGGTTTCCATCTGGTGCATGCGGGCGTCCAGCAGGTCAAGCTGCGAGAGCACCTCGGCCTCAAGGAACATCGGCGGCTTTGCCGCGCCGAACTCCGCCAAGCCATGGTGGCTGATGAGCATGTGCTGCAGCAACAGCGTGGTTTCTTCGTCCAAGCCGACTTTTTGCGCGTACTCTTCCAGCAGCACCGCGCCGCCCACCAAGTGCCCCACCAAGTTGCCGCGCAGCGTGTAGCCCGAAGCAAGCCCCGTGGCAGGCACGTCGTACTCGGCGAGCTTTTCGATGTCGTGCAAAATCACGCCGGCGAACAACAGATCGCTGTTGATGGTTGGATAAAGCGCCGCCACAGCCTGTGCCATGCGCAAAATCGCCACGGTGTGCCACAGCAAGCCGCTGCGCACCGCGTGGTGCAGCCGGAACGCGCCCGGCCAATACAGCAGCTGGGCTTCACGGTCTTTGAGGATAGCCAGCACAAGCTCTTTGAGCTTGGTGTGTGAGAATTGCTCCACACATGTGCGGATTTCCGCCAGCATTTCTTCGCCCAGTTGGGGCGCGCAGGGCACAAAGTCGTCCATGCGCACATTGTCGTTTTCTTCCACCAGACGAATGCGCTCTACGCGGAACTGGTCCACGCCGTTGTAGACCGACAGCGTGCCGCGCACTTTCACCAGGTCATTGGCGGCAAATTGATGCACGCCCGGGCGAAAATCCCAGAATTTTGCGTTCATTTCGCCCGTGGTGTCCATGATGGTCAAGTCAAGGTAGACCGCACCCTTGGCGGTGGTTTTTTGCTCAACGGTTTTCAGCAGGCAAAAGCCTTCGAGTGTGCCGGTGGCGTTGTTCACGGGGGTGAAGTTCATATGTGCTCCTCTGTATGTTGTTGATGGTTTATGCCATGAAGTTCTCGCCAAGCGCGCGGGCGAAGAGCTCGTGCAGGATGGCAATTTGGTCATCGGTCATGCTGTGCTTAGAGAAAATGTGCCATACCTTGCCATGTTTCAAGCAAAAGGCATCGTTGGTTTCGTAGGCTTTGTTGATTTGGTCGTAATATTTGGTGGCATTCAGCGTGGTGTTGCGCCGAGCGGCTTGCAGTTGAAAATGGTTTTCGTAGAAGTTTGTGGTCGTGACCGCGGCACTGTTTCGATACAACGAACGCGGGAAAACAACAAACAAGAACACCACAAACACCACCAAAAGCAGCAAAAACGGCACGAGCCCCTGCCAAGCAAAGCCATCATGCAACACGCCTTGAATGACGCGCGCAATCTGCCACAACCAGAACGCCAAAAGCCCTCCATACACCAGCCAAAACGCGGGCTGTTTTTTGAAGGCAAACATCATCCCTTTGCGCCAGGTTTTATAGGTTGAGTGCTCGGTGATTGTCAAAATGGGTGCGTTTTCCATGCGGCTTTCTCCTTTGTGCTTGATGGGGTGCAACACCATTATACCGCATTTGGGATAAATTTGCAAGAAAAAAAGCTTGCGCTCACCCCTTAATTTTGGTAGAATAAGATGGAGAAGAGGGAGGTGAGCGCATGCGCCACGATGAATCCGGCAAAGAAATCGACTGGCAGGCCTATGCACCGCCGCCGGAAGCGATGAACTATGGCGAGCCTGAGAAAAAGCAAGTTTCGCCAAAACCACCCCTAAAAGCCAAGCAACCCAAACAGAAAAAGCCTCGTGGACGCAACGGCCTAGCCCGCCGCGTGCTGCTTTGGCTGCTGATTGTGCTACTCACACTCAGTGGCGTGACGGCATCGCTCGCGGTGGTTGCGGCGTTCCGCATGAACATCGCGCCCATGCAGCCCACGCATGCAGACATCGCCCGCAGCCCCAGCAGTAGCCCGCTGGTGACCACGATTTTGATTATCGGTGTGGACGGCGCAATCCAAAACAGCCGCGCCGATGCCCTGATGCTGGCGAGCATCGACCACCGCACGGCCACCCTGCGCCTAACCTCCATCGCACGCGACACCCTGGTGCGCTACCCCGGCGGAGACTTCCGTCGCATCAACGAAGCCACGGTGGGGCAGCATGGCAGCGGCTCACGCGCGGCACGTTTGATTGCCGAGAACTTCGGCATCCGCGTTGACCATTACGTCCTGCTCAACTTCGGCATTTTCGCCAACATTATCGACGCAATCGGTGGTGTGTCTGTGCCCATGACCACGCGCGAGATCAACTACCTCACCAGCCGCACTTGGCTGCGCAGATATCTCAACGCCGCAGATCTGCAGCGCCAAATGGAGCAAAACGGCGCAGTTCGGCTCACCGGTCAACAGGCGCTGATGTTCTCGCGCATCCGCACTTTGGATGACGATTTTGCGCGCGCGGGACGCCAGCGCATTGTGATGAATGCCACACTGCAGCGTGTGCGGCGAAATCCATTTTTGCTTGTGCCGCTGGTGTTCAACGGTCTGCCCGGTGTATACACCAGCATCAGCCACGCGCGTGTGGTGTCGCTTGCGCTAAGCGCGCCGCTGCTGGCTGTCTATCGCGTTGCCGAGCACCGCATCCCCGCCCCCGGCACGTTTCGCAACGAAACCCGCAACCGGCAGTTTGTGGTTGCGCCCAACTATGCCGAAAATGCCCGCTTGCTGCGCGCGTTTGTGTATGGAAGGTGATGTCCTTCTTGGTTAATGCGTTTTTGCATGCGTCAAAAAATCGCGTATACAAATGCTGTCACAACATTGCTTGAAATGAAGAAAAAAACCAAACCCAGCAACACCAACACAACCACAACGGGAATCAAAACATACTGCTTATTGGCAACGAAGGCGCAGAGCAGACGATGCATAATGCCTAGATAGGATGTTGAGGCGATATTTGAGGTTTCGATATTCGCAATGTCACAAAACGTTGAACGTGAGCACGATGATGGCTGTTGCCAAGCTGCATATCCCGATTCACCACGCTTGTTGCGCAGCAATAATCCAACTGGAAAAACAAACACAACATAAATGACCGCCAGTATAATTGAAAACACTGCCTTGCCCATGAAATTCCCCCAAGCGCGAAACGCTTTATAGGGATATTTCAACAGCGCTGGTGCAATCAAACCAAGCGCAAAAACCACAAATCCCAGCGCAACCAAGCCAACGAAAACTGCGCTCCAGATGCTCCCCGGCGTTGCTGACAGCCAAGCTAAGCCCCCAAACAGCACCAAAATGGTTCCGCCCATTAGCCCAAAAATACTGCGGTTTTTTTCCAGCTCGCGTTCTGCGCGGCTGCGATTTTGTTCAAGATAAGTCACTTGGCAGGTCTCCTTTGCTTGGTTTTGTCAAACAGGCGGTTGCCGATGACCACATAGTCCATGTCGGTTGCCATGAAGCAGCGGTAGGCGTCCTGTGCGGTGTTCACAATGGGCTCGCCGCGCACGTTGAACGATGTGTTGACCATGACACTGCAACCGGTTTCCTTCTTTAGCTGCTGCAGCACCGTGTGTGCAAAGGCATTGCTTGCGTCCACTGTTTGCACGCGCGCGGAATAATCCACATGCGTCACAGCGGGAATATTCGAGCGCACTTGTTTGACTTTTTCGTAAATATCCGTGGCATCACCGGCTGGGTTAAGCCTGCGTTCTTCTCGCACGGGATAGGTAAACAGCATGTAGGGCGAGTCACCTTGCATGCTAAAATATTCGGCTGCGTCTTCTCGCAACACCATGGGCGCAAATGGACGAAACCCTTCACGCGCCTTAATTTTTACGTTGAGCTTATACTGCGTTTCGCGATCTTGCGCATTGGCGAAAATTGACCGATTCCCCAGCGCACGTGGCCCCCATTCTGCGCGGCCACGTGCCACGCCAACGACCTTGCCCTGCGCAATTAGCTCGGCAACTTTGCGTGCCAGCGTGTTTTCGTGCTGATTCTCCCACACACCACCCAACGCGTTGAGCGCAATGTCATCTTCCCTGCTTTTCAGTGGGATGTCAATCCCCAAAAACGCGCCCTGCATGCGGTCGGTTCGTGTGGGGCGGCGTTCGTTTTTGTGTTTGTCGTGCCAAGCCCACAACGCAGCGCCCAGTGCGCCGCCAGCGTCACCTGCGGCAGGTTGCACCCAGATGTGCTCGAACCCAGCCTCGCGCTGCAACAAGCCCATGCTCACTACATTCAACGCCACGCCGCCGGCCAGCACCAGGTTTTTCTGCCCCGTTTGCGCGCGCACATGCTTGGCCATCGCCAGCAAAACTTCATTGGTCACCACTTGGATGCTGGCGGCAACGTCCATATAGTGTTGCGTAATTTCGCTTTCGGGTTTGCGCGCAGCTTGCCCGAATAATGCTTCAAACCTGCGGTTGATGGTGCGCATGCCGTGGGTATAGCTAAAATAGTTTTGGTTCATGGTAAATGAGCCGTCATCGTGCAAAGAAATGAGTTGCTGTTTAATTGTGTCTGCAAACCGAGGCTGCCCATAGGGTGCAAGCCCCATCAGCTTATACTCACCGCTGTTGATTTTGAAGCCGCAATAATACGTGAATGCGGAATAGAGCAAGCCAAGCGAGTTGGGATAGGTCATGTGTTGCTGCAGCGAGGTATGGTTGCCCTCGCCCACACCCCACGCAACCGTTGACCACTCGCCAACGCCGTCCACGGTGAGGATAGCGGCTTGTTCAAATGGCGAGGGATAGAACGCACTGGCTGCGTGTGACTGATGGTGGTCGCAAAACAGGATTTTTCTGCGTGGCAAGCCAAGTTCGCGGGCGATGTTTTTCTCCATCCACAAGTTTTGGGTTAGCCATTTTGGCATGGCATGCAAAAAGGCAACAATGCTTTTCGGCACTGCCCAGTGCTGCGATTGCAACAATCGCTCAAATTTCTTCAATGGGTCTTCATAGAAGACGATTTCGTCTACATCTTCAATTGAAACACTGCATTGCTGCAAGCAAAAATCAATGGCGTTGTGCGGGAACGAGGCATCCGCTTTTTTGCGCGTGAAGCGTTCTTCTTGCGCCGCTGCAACAATTTCGCCGTTGCGTAAAATCGCCGCGGCACTGTCATGATAATACGCCGAAATGCCCAATATCACTGTGTTTTTCTTCAAAAGAACGCCTCCCTTCCGCCTTGGTTTTCGATGGTGAGCGTTAGAAGCGCGCCTGCGTGTTCAACGGTGGTTGCGCGAATGAGCAGCGAGGTGACATAACGCCCACAATTGACCGAAAACACACCATTGCGCTCACGCAAGCGCCGTGGCCGCTGGTCATCAAACCCGAGGTCAAGATTAAGCCCCAATGTATAAATCTGCGCTGAGCGCAAGTTTTCACCTTCAATGCTGATGGAGGACAATCGAACTGGATAACGGAAATTGAGCATCACATATGGGCGTCGCATATGTCTGTGCCAAACCAAAAACGCTTGTTGTGCGTCACCGGCGGGAAAATGAATGGTATACTGCGACGATGTGGCACTTTTATATAGTACTTGTGGCTGCAACATATGCGGTAGCCAGTCATTGATTTCAATCACCAAGTTTTCGCGCTCAAATTCGCTCAGTTGCCCCAAAAGGTGAGAATAGTGTTGCCGCAAAACATCAGCGGCAAATCGCCCATGAAACCAAGCGGAAGCAGGACCGTGGTGCGGGTCAGTTGGTGACGCATGCATATAGTTGCGTAAACGACGATGGCTTGAAAAATATTCTACAAACGCATCATATGGGTTATACACCGCAAAGCCCGCCCGCTCAAACAAAGGCGTTACAGCTTGTAAATTCGAGACATATAGTTCTCGCGGCGCGTCAATAACCGGAATAACAATCATCGGTATCCCTGCCGCCGCAAGCAATTCGCTCATTGGCTGCACAACATAGGTTTCGAATCGCTCAATGTTAGGAGATTCAGTGAGTCGTTCAATCATAGCCCAAGGCGTGTAACCATCTTCGCTGTTGTTAAAACGGTTTTCCGTGCGGCTGAATCTCTCCGACAACCGCCAGTCAAAGTAAAAATATAAGCTCGGAAAAACTGGGTGCAAAAACCCATGACCATAGCGGTTGCGACTACCGGTTGGCAAGGTGGGGTCATGAAAATGAATCGTATAGCCTAAGCCCGATAAATCAGCGTCATTGAGAAAATAACCCAGAACAATCAAATCTGGCTGCAATTGCGCTAAAACATCCGTGTCACGCAGCCAACGCAAGTGATCATACGTCTGCGTACCTGACCAACCCAACGCGTGCACTTCAACGTCATATCCTTGGCGGCGCAATTCGTCACCCATGATGTGCCACCAGTTTTGATTCATGTTGGGCACTCCAAATCCCCAAACAAAAGAATCCCCAATCACCAAAATTCTAGGTGTCGTTTTTTCGTCAAGAGGCTGTGTCGCAACCAACGGAAAATTTGAGTTATAAGGCACTCTGTCCAGCATCACACGAAACATTGCGTGATCCTCTTGATGATATCGCGCAAACCCTATTGTGTGATCCACAATCAACATCCCACAAAATAGGATGGTCAGCGCCAAAAAACCATAGGCAAGCGAAACCACAGGGAAGAACCTCATCTGTCTGACGCGAAACAAGGATTTTTTAAACACGCTGTTCGGCTTGCTCTTGGTTTTGTGCATGAAAAACGTCAATATTGCCGACAAAACAAGCAGCACAAGTGCAATGACGATTGCAGTAATTGTCACGGCTCACTCCTTCATTCCAAAGTCCGCATTCTATCTACTCCCTTATTCTAACACGCTTGTGAACGACATGCAAGCATTTTTTTGTTTTTTGTCTCGACAAACGCTTCCACATGGTGTATAATAGACAGTATCTTCGTGAAATGAGGTCTGCTTATGCTAAAGGAACTGATTCGCGACACCCGCACGCACATCAACCGCACGTCGGGCATCCTGTTTTTGGTGGTGCTGTTTGGCGCGCTGGGCGCAGGATTTTTCTTTGTGGTGCAGAACATACTGGGCGTGCAGGGCATGCTCGGCGCGCTCGACCCCGCCAACGAACCAATCCTGTGGTTTATCATGTTTTGGGCAACGGATTTCTTCATGGTGGCCATGGTGGCGCTGCTGTGCTACTTCATCGCGGGCTGGCCGGGCATTGCACCGGGGCTTGCGCTGTCGATTTACTTCGCGCACTTCGCGGGCACACCCGTTGCCGCAGGCGAGGTCTACCACGCCTACTTCGCCGCACCGCTGCACCATGGCGGCGGCGCGAACATCGGCTGGCTGACGTATTTCTTCATGGCGCTGTTGTGCGCGCTGCTCATCAAGCTGCTGTACGCAGGCTGGCACGCGCTGAAACTCAAAGCCGGCGACAAACATATCCACCGCAAGCTCAAGCTTAGCTGGCATGCGCTGCTTGACCAAGTTGACCTCATCGTGCTGGTGCTGATTATCCCGGTGGTCAGCACGGCGTTCACGTGGCTGGTCATTCACTATGGCGTGCAGCAACCCGCGTCGTTGCTGACTGCGCTGGTTGAGCCACTGCTCAGCCTCGCGGATGTCAGCGTGGTGCTCGTGGGCATCTTGTTCGGCTTGATGATTGGTCTGGATGTCATCGGTCCGGTGTCGATGACGGCGTTCGCGGTGGCAACGGCGGCGTTCCTGCAACAAGGCGATGCCCGCCTGCTGACCATCTACGGCGCTGCGTTTGTGACCATCGGCTGGGCACCACTTGCGATGTTCCTGTTGAGCAAAGTCACCAAGCGCGTGCATGCCGACAACGACGACCTCAACCTCGCCATCAGTGGTCCGATCAACGCGTTTTTCGAGAACATGAAGCTCACCGTGGCGTTCGCGCCGCTCTTCGCCATGCGCAGCCCACTGGCGATCATTCCCGGGCTGATGACTGGCAGCGCCGTCACCGGCGGGCTGGTGGCGTTGTTCGGCATCGTCAACCAGAGCTATCTCACTGAATACCCTGCCTTCGGCGGCGGACTGAGCATGGCCGAGCTGCTGCAACGCGGCGACTTCTACCTATCGTTCACGCTGCCGTTTCGCTCCGGCGGCTGGCTAGACACCCGCATCCCGCTTGCGCTGTGCATCCTCGCCGGTGCAATCGCGGGCGGCGCGGTGATGTTCTTGCTGCGGCGGGTCATCGTGCGCGGGCAGCAAAAGCGCGGCACCTACGTTGAGCCCAACGGCGACATCGTGCTGGAAATGCGCGAATTGGCGAAAGCGCAGTTACTTTTTTTGAAAAAAAAGTAACCAAAAAAACTTTAGTCGCGTTCCGCGATGGAGATTCGTATGTATATCGTTAGTATACAAAACTTGGCTGAAACCCAGCGCGAACAAGCCGCGCAACTGCTGCACGATGCGTTCCCCCACGCATGGGAATCCATTGGCGACGCGCAGCAGGAAATCAACGAAATCATGCAACCCTGCGACGACGGCGAACCAGAAATTCTCGTAGCCACGCACGGTGATGAAGTCATCGGCTGGGCGGGTGTTTTGCCGACTTATGATGGCAATGTGTGGGAGCTGCATCCCCTCGTTGTGCGGAAAGATTGGCGGGGCAAAGGCGTGGGACGCGCACTTGTGCAGACTATCGAGCAAGTCGCCCGCACGCGCGGCGGGCTGACGCTTTGGTGCGGCTCGGACGATGAAAAAAACGAGACCTGCCTCGCGAACGCGAACTTGTACAATAACCTGCCGCAGCACTTGCAATGCTTCAATCCCGGTCGTCACCCAACGGCGTTTTATCAAAAGCTTGGCTTCGCCATTGTGGGTGTGATGCCCGATGCCAATGGTTTCGGCAAGCCCGACATTTTCATGGCAAAATCACTGCGCAATTGAGGTGCAACATGACCAACCCCACGCAATATTCCCCCCTTGCCCTTGCGTTTTTTGGCGACGCCGTGTTCAGCCTACTGGTGCGCGAACGCCTGCTGCAGCAAGCCAACCGCCCGGCCGGTGAGCTGCACAAGCTCGCCACCGCGCAGGTCAACGCACGCGCACAAGCCGAGCTCGCCAAGCAGCTGCTGCCACAACTCACTGACGAAGAAGCCGGTGTGTTCCGCCGCGGCAAAAACGCCAAGCACGGCACGCTGCCCCAACGATGCACCGCGCAGGAATATGCACTCGCCACAGGGCTGGAGGCGTTGTTCGGCTGGCTGTGGCTGCGCGGGGAGGAGGCGCGAGCACGGGAGTTGTTCGGTTCTTTATTTTGAAAAAAAGAACCACCCCTGCGGGGCGCAGGCGCTTCGCGGCAACACCTACTGATCAAACAAAGACCCCCACGCTCTGTCACGCAGAGGGTGGGGGTTCATAAAAGTCTAGGTTTTTTTGCGCTACTTTTTTTGCAAAAAAAGTAGCAAAAGCTTCGCGCTACGCCGCCTCAAGCTGCGTTTGTGTGCCGCTGTGCACCAGTTCCATCATTTTCAGAGGACGCATGGTTTGGCGGTCAAACGCGCGCACACCTACGTCGGTGAGTGTGAGCAGCACATTGCTGTGCACATGCAACCGGAACGGTCGCAGTTGCTTGGTGTTTGGCAGATGCAGGCAGGCAAGATCTTCACGCGTCATGGATTCGCCTGCGCGCCAGTTCCCCAAGGGCAACATCTTGCCGCAAGGACACCCTTCGCGCATGTCTAACACATGCACGCGAAACTGCGTGGCGCTCGCGGTACCGGCCAGGGTAACCTGCGGCGCAGCAGCGTGGGTGATGGCTACGCAATACACGTCCTGCGTGATGCGCGCGGTGTCGCAGCTCCAATGGAAGCTACGGCCATGCGGTGGCGTGAATTTGGGCGGTTTGACGGCACGGCCATGCGCAACCCGCCTGGGTTCGTCAATCAGCTTGCCGCTTTCGTCCAAAAAATACACCGTGTGCTTGGGCTTACTCATCGCACATCCTCATTTCGTAAAGCTTGCCTGCGTCTGCCTGCAAGAATATTTTATCGCAACAGCGCGAAAAAGTCAACGCTTCACCGCGATAAAGTTTTCGTGATTTGCTGTTCTTGATATGTCTTTGGGAATTTTTGCGCAAAACCCAGCTTGTTTTCGGGAATTTACGGAAATCTCGCGCCGCGAGGAAAACATTGACTTCCCATGCAAAATATGTTATACTATAATAGAGTGACAATGGGGAGGGGTTTGCGCATGACAACCGGCACGGCGGCATTCGGGCCGCAATATCAAATCATGCTTGAGAACGACACCCACGCCCCCGGCAGCGTTGACCGCATGCTGTTTGCGCGCATGATCAAGCTTGACGAGGAGTCGCAGGCCTATCTCTACAGCGACTACACGGACTTGGCGGTGGGCTACGGTGCCCGGCAGCCGCCCGGCGCTGGAAAAGATCGTGCGGCGGCGCAAAACACCCGAGAAGATCCTCCGCTTTGTGCGCAAAAAAGTGGTTGAGCCCTGCAACACCAGCACGCACGACCTCATCTTTGGCGGCACGGAAGAAGACATCATCGCCCGCACGACTTATTGGTGCACGAACTTGGCGCGCGTGGCTTGCGTGCTGCTGCAGGTGGCGGGCTATCCCGCGCGGATTTTGGTCACCGGCAACACGAGCTTTCCTTACTGCGGACACCAAGTGGTTGAGGTGCACATCAACGGCAAATGGCGCGTGGCGGATGCCAACGCGGGCGTGCTGTGCGACCACAGCGCGTGGGAGATTCACAACAACCCTGCGCTGATTGACCACCAACACGGCAACGACATTTTCTTCACCACCGGCGAGCAGTATCAATCCGTGGGCGTGGTGAATTATCACGTGAACGAAGCGCACCAGTATGACTACACCACCAGCCGCTTGAACGACTATACGCGCGCGATTTTGGCGCACTCGGCGCAAAAATGGGCTGGCGGTCTGCGCTGGATACACGGGGAGGACAACGCATGACCTGTGAACCCATGCAAACAGAGCACCTCAACGACATCGCGCAGCTGCAGCAAGAGTGGGCCGCCGAACACATCACCTATGGCTTTGTGGCGGGCACGCCCGAGCAAATCGCCGTGGACCTATCGCCCTACTGCTATGTGCTCAAGGACGCGCAACGGGTGATTGGCTATCTGATGGCCGAAGTGCGGCACGACAACGAATTTTGCGTGTTCCCGCAAGGGGTTGACTTTGTTGAAGTGCTCGACCTGTTCATCAGCAAAGATTATCGCTCGCGCGGGCTTGGGAAAGTGCTGCTTGGTCAATGCGAAGCCGATGCGCGGCAAAACGGGCTTCAACATATGCTGCTGTCTTCGGCAACGAAAGACGCCGAAGCGGTGAGGCATTTTTACACCAGCAATGACTATACGATATGGACAACGCAATTTTTCAAACGCTTATAAACTCTCGCATGAGAAAGGATGACAACGCATGAAAACAGTTGGCACCATCGCCCGCGGCATCCGCGCGCCGATGATTAAATCCGGTGACGACATCGCCGCCATTGTGGTGGACAGCGTGCTCGCCGCCACAAAAGACGAAGGCTTTGCCCTGCGCGACCGCGACGTGGTTGCCGTCACCGAAGCTGTAGTCGCACGCGCCCAGAGTAACTACGCCACCACCGCGCAAATCGCTGCGGACATCCGCCGCAAGTTCCCGGGCGGAGTCGTCGCCGCCACACACCCGATTTTCTCGCGCAACCGCTTTGCGGCACTGCGCGGCATCGCCCAAGGCTGCGACAAGCTTTATATCATGCTGCAATATCCCAGCGACGAAGTGGGCAACCACCTCATCTCGTGGGACGACCTTGATGCAGCCGGTGTGAACCCCTACACCGACCTGCTCACCGAAGCGGAGTATCGCGCAAAATTCGGGCACAACACCGTGCTGGAATACACCGGTGTGGATTACGCCGAGTTCTACAAAAGCTTTGGCGACCACATCGAGATCATCTTCTGCAACGACGTGCGCCGCGTGCTGGAGTTCTGCCCGCACGTGCTGTGCTGCGACATTCACACGCGCACGCGCAACAAGCGTTTGCTGCGCGAAGCTGGCGCACAAACCGTGTATGGTCTCGATGACGTGCTGGCTGAGTCCGTGGACGGCAGCGGCTATCACGAGCAGTACGGTCTGCTGGGCTCGAACAAAGCCACGGAAGACAGCCTCAAGCTGTTCCCGCGTGGCTGCGATGCCGTGGTGGCAGACATCGCCGCGAAGCTGCACGCCGCAACCGGCAAGCAAGTGGAAGTGATGGTCTACGGCGACGGCGCATTCAAAGACCCCGTGGCACACATCTGGGAGCTCGCCGACCCCGTGGTTTCGCCGGGCTTCACCCCCGGGCTGCGCGGCACGCCCAGCGAGCTCAAGCTCAAGTATCTGCTGGACAACGAACTCACCGGCAAAAGTGATGACGAAGTCCGCGCTGCCATCGCCGCCAAAACCAGCCAACTGGCCGACAGCGCGCAAGGCACCACCCCCCGCCACTACACTGACTTGCTCGGCAGCCTGTGCGACCTCGTCAGCGGCAGCGGTGACAAAGGCACGCCCATCGTGCTCGTGCAAGGCTATTTCGACAACTTCGCCGCGTAATATTCTTGTTCTTTTTTTGTAAAAAAAGAACCAAAAAAACTTCAGTCGCCTTCGGCGATGACATTTTAATGAACCACCGCGAAGCGGCCAAAGTTTTTTGCGCCGCTTTTTTTCAAAAAGCGGTAAAAAGGGCAAGAAAGAGGAATTTTTATGCATATCGAAAAGTCGGACAAGATAAAGAACGTGCGTTACGAGCTGCGCGGCCGCATCAGCGACCAAGCCGACGCACTCATCGCCCAAGGCGTGGATGTCATTCGCCTGAACATCGGCAATCCGGGCGCATTTGGCTTTGAAACCACGCCATCGGTGCAGCAGAGCCTAACCACGCATGCCGCCGCTTGTGTGCCATATTCCAGCACCAAGGGGCTGCCACAAGCGCGTGAAGCCATCGCGCAGTATCACCGCAACTTGGGCGTGCCCAACGTGTGCGAAGAAGACATCTACACCGGCAATGGCGTGAGCGAGCTCATTCAAATCACGTTGCAGGCGATGCTCAACCACGGCGACGAAGTGCTCGTTCCTTCGCCAGACTATCCCCTGTGGACCGCCGCGACGACCCTCGCTGGCGGCACGCCGGTGCACTACATCTGCGAAGAAGCCGCCGGTTGGTGCCCCGACATCGCCGACATGCGGGCGAAAATCACGCCGCGCACCCGTGCGATTGTGGTCATCAACCCCAACAACCCCACCGGCGCGGTCTACACCAAAGACGTGCTGGAGCAAATTGCACAGCTGGCGCGTGAGCACAAGCTCGTGCTGCTGGCCGACGAAATCTACGACCGCCTGCTATTTGACGATGCCGTGCACGTGCCACTGGCTTCGCTTGCACCGGATCTGTTTTGCGTGACCTTCAACGGCATCAGCAAGTCGCACCAAGTTTGCGGCTACCGCGCCGGATGGATGGTCATCAGCGGCGAAAAGTCGGGCGCGCAGGACTACATGGCCGGCGTGAACACCCTCGCTTCGCTGCGCCTTTGCTCGAACGTGACGGGGCAATATGCCATCGTTGCGGCACTGGATGACTTGGAAGGTCCTAATGTCAACTTGCGCCCCGGTGGACGGTTATACGAACAACGCGAACTGGTGCACCGCGAGCTCAACGCCATCCCCGGGCTTTCGGCGGTGAAATCCGCTGGCGCGCTATACATGTTCCCGAAGATTGACACCGCACGCTTCAACATCACCAGCGACGAACAGTTCGTGCTGGACTTCCTGCGCGAAAAGCATGTGCTGCTCAGCCACGGCGCGGGCTTCAACTGGGCAAAACCTGACCATTTCCGTCTGGTGTTCCTGCCGCCGGTTGACCAGTTGGCGCAAGTGATGACCCGCCTGCGCGACTTCCTCGCAAGCTACAGCCAATGACGCATATGCGCCCGCACAGACGGCATACTAAGTAAAACACAAAGGGGTTGCCATGCACGCCATGCACGCGATTTTCGGTCACAGCGGCCACCAAGATATCACCGCCATGGCACAGGCCATGCCGCATCGCGGCGAGGACTATGCCGCACATGCGGGCGAGCACATCACGCTGGGCGGCGAGCATCTGCTGCACAGTGAGGACGGCGCAATCACGCTGATTTGCCACGGCACGGCCGCGCATGCCGCGCAGCTGCTGGCGCTATATCAACAACACGGACAAGCTGGGTTTGCGCAAGCGAGCACCGGCTTTGCCTGTGCGATTTACGACAGCGCACAGCAGCAACTTGTGCTCGCACGCGACCATTTTGGCACCAAGCCCTTGTACTACACCGCGCAAGATGGTCAGCTCGCCTTTGCCACCGAGATCAAAGCGCTGCTGACAACAGGCACGCCCATGCAGCTCAACGAGCTCGCGCTGGAGCAATACCTCACCTTCCAATATTCCGTGCTGGAGGAGACCTTCTTCCGGGGGATTTTCAAGCTGCTGCCCGGGCATTGTTTGGTGTTCGCACAAGGCGAAACCACGGTGCATGAATACTGGGACGCACAGTTTTCGCCCGACAACAACGCCACGCTCGATGACCTCGCCGATGACATTGAGCAGGCCGCACAGGCGAGCATCGCGCAAGCCGCACAGGTGCAAGGCTCGTTCCTCTCCAGCGGCGTAGACAGCAGCTACATCGTAGCCTCGTCGCGCGTGCCCAACACCTTCACCGTGGGCTTCGACATCGGCACGTATTACAACGAATCGACTTTTGCAAAAGAATTATCGGACAAACTGGGGCTTGCGCACCACAGCACACTTGTGCCCGCGCAGGACTACTTCGCTGCGTTGCCGCGCATGCTTTGGCACGCCGACGAACCCCTTGCCGACCCCGCGCACATGGCGCTGCATTTCGTCAGCGCGCTGGCGAAAGAGCACGTGAACGAAGTTTTCTCCGGCGAAGGACCCGATGAACTGTTCGGCGGCTATCATGTGTATCGCGAGCCGCTTTCGCTGCGGCACATCACGCGGCTGCCCATGCCACTGCGCTGCCTGCTGGGCAAGCTCGCCGAGCGTCTGTTGCCGGTTGGCATGAAAGGTCGCGGCTATTTCATTCGCGGCGCGCAGACCGTGGAGCAACGCTTCGTAGGCGATGCAAAGATTTTTAGCGATGACGAGCGCCGTGCAATTTTGCGCAAGCATAGCGATAGCACCGCGCAAGAAGTCACAGCACCGCACTATGCCCGCGTGCAGCATCTGGATGACGTGACGAAAATGCAATACCTCGACATCAAACTGTGGCTGGACGGCGATATCCTCAACGGCGCGGAGAAAATCACCGCCGCGCATGGGCTGCAGGTGCACACGCCCCTGCTCACCCGGAAGCTGTTCGACATCGCCGCACGCACACCCACGAAATACCGCATGAGCCTCACCGACACCAAGATTGCTTTCCGCCACGCCGCCAAGCGCAAGCTGCCGCCCGAGGTGGCGCAAAAGCGCAAGCTGGGCTTTCCTGTGCCGATTCGCGTGTGGCTGCGCGAGGAACAGTGGGCAAACACCGTGCGCGAGGCATTCCAGTCCCACACCGCGCAGGCATACTTCAACACTGGCGAACTGCTCAAGCTCGTTGACCAGCACGCCGCAGGCAAGTTCGACCACAGCCGCAAAATCTGGACGGTATACTGCTTTTTAATCTGGCATGGGGAGTTCTTCCCCACGCAGCCATAATTTTCGCAAGAAGGATGGGTTTAGCATGAGAAATTGGGCACACGAAGTTGAACTGCGCGTGCAGTTTATCCGCAATGTCATCGCGCAGGCAGGCGCTGCAGGCGTGGTCTTCGGCAACAGCGGCGGCAAAGACAGCGCTCTGGTTGGCACGCTGTGCAAGCTCGCGTGCGACAACACCGTGGGCATCATCATGCCCTGCAGCTCGGCGCGCAACTATGCCAGCGACAAAACCGATGCCCTCGCGCTCGCGCAGCAATGCGGCATCGAAACGCGCGAGATTGACCTGACCGATACCCGTGCACAGCTGCTTGATGCCATCGGCGAGCTGCCCGAAACCGCCGTGGCTAACCTCGCGCCGCGCCTGCGCATGACCGCATTATATGCCGTGGCGTCCGCGGAAAACCGCCTCGTTGCAGGCACCGGCAACCGCAGCGAAGGTCACATGGGCTACTTCACCAAGTGGGGCGACGGCGCGTATGACTTCAACCCCATCGCTGACCTCACCGTAACGGAAGTCTTCGACTGTTTGCGCCACCTGAACGCACCCGCGCACATCGTGGAAAAAGCACCGTCGGCGGGTCTGTTTGAAGGGCAAACCGACGAAAGCGAAATGGGCGTGACCTACGCCAGCATTGACGCGTTGCTGTTGCACGGCAGCACCAACGAGCACGACACCGCCATCATCGAGCGCGCGCACCGCAGCACGGCACACAAGCGCCGCATGCCGACGGTGTATACAGGAGATTGAGTATGCTGCCACAACACCTGCGCAAGCAATTGCGCCGCACAAAACATAAAACCCCTTGACCTGCAATCGGTCAAGGGGTCGTTTATTCCGCTAGGCTCGGTGCGCGCTGACCAAGTCAACGGCTTCTCGGCTCAAGCGAGTGATTTCCGCAAAGTTTCCGCTGTCGATAAGCTCGCGGGTGCACATCCAGCTGCCGCCGCAGGCCACGATTTTGTCAAACGCAGCATAGCTACCCAAGTTCGCCGGACCAATGCCGCCGGTGGGCATGAAGCGCAAATTCGGGTAGGGCGCAGCCACCGCCTTGATGAAACCCAGACCGCCCGCTTGCTCGGCGGGGAAGAACTTCAGCGTGCTCAAGCCGAGCGCCATGGCGGCTTCCATCTCCGTGGGGGTGATGCAGCCGGGAATCACCGGCACGCCGCGGGCAATGCAGTGCTTGACCACTTCGGCGTTGAAGCCGGGGCTGACGATAAACTTCGCACCGGCCGCCAGTGCGCGATCAACTTGCTCGGTGGTGAGCACCGTGCCTGCGCCCACCAGAATGTCCGGCAGTTCAGCGGCAATGCGGCGAATGCATTCCTCGCCTTGTGCGGTACGGAAGGTCACCTCCGCGCAGGGGATGCCGCCCGCCGCCAGTGCTTTGGCAAGCGGCACGGCTTTTTCCACGTCGGTCATGGCAATCACCGGCACAACGCCAATGCTGCCGATTTGCTCTAAAATATTCATACGTTCATCCTCGCTTACGCAATTTTTATATTTGGAGTCCACGCCTCTATCATTTCTTTTTCTGCTATACCGTTATTTATTACGGCGGTTTTGCATCGTTCAAAAATAATCCTGTTGTGTTTTTCAAGCGAAGCGCGCTCAGCACCCGTCAATTCAGGCAATATCTTTGAAACTGTGTCGCGGTACTTCGGCACAGTATCGAAGTAACAAGGCAAAAAATAACCATATGGCGCAGCTTGCTTCCCTTGTGGTTTTTCATCAGAAATCCCATACTCGTAATCACAGTGAGCATTCAAATCTATAAACTGAAAGCCAATGCTTTCGTGATAAAAGAAATTGTCTTTGCCCACAAAGTCAACTATCACGCCTGCATCAATGATTTCAATGATATCCGCAATGTACTTATCGAAATGCTTTTGTGGCACGTTTGACAAAAATTCAACGCGCTCCAATACGTAGTCCTTGTTGTTCACGTTGTCTCGATCGTATAGTTCCGCGCCCCTCGCCCTCGGCTGAATGATATAGCCACTACCGTTTTCACTTTGAACAGCCAAAATCGGCATGACATTCACGCCCTTCGCCTGCAAATCCAAAAGTGTCTTGGCCAGACGTTCAAGGTGCTCTAAGTCTGGGTCTTGCGTAGCTACATTGCGAACATTGATATTTTGCATGTTGAGAACCGCGTATTCATCAAACAGGAACGCTTTCGTGTTTTGGAATCCGTTGTCGCCGCTCTTTTCGTGCATCATGTTCTTGGTTGCATCTATCATCTGCTGAGCACTTTCGGGGGCTATGCCAAAGTGTTTTTTGATGATCATAAAACTATCTACTCACCCTCGCTCCCGCGCCTTTCATCAGACCTTCTACTTCGGCTTTGCGTGCCATGGAGGTGTCGCCGGGCGTGGTCATCGCCAGCGCACCGTGGCACACGCCATAGTTCAACGCCGTTTGCATGTCGCAGCCGCTGAGCAAGCCATACACCAAGCCGCTGGCAAAGCTGTCGCCGCCACCCACGCGGTCAAGCACTTCAAGCGCATCAAAGTTCATGCCGTGGTAGACCTGCCCGTCCGCCCAAGCGATGGCGCTCCAGCTGTTGACCGTCGCGCTTTGCACGCCGCGCAGCGTGGAAGCAATTACCTTGAAGTTGGGGTAGGCTTTTGCTGCCGCGTGCAGCATTTTTTCATAACCCGCCACGTTGAGTTCGTGCAGATTGCTGTCTTCAATCTCCAGCCCAAGGCAGGCGGTGAAATCTTCTTCGTTGCCCAGCATCACATCAACATACTGCGCGATTTCACGGTTCACGGCCTGCGCTCTGGCATGCCCGCCGTGCTCTTTCCACAGCGACGGACGATAGTTGAGGTCATAGCTCACCATCGTGCCGTGCTGCTTTGCCGCCTTGATGGCTTCGAGGGCAACTTCAGCGCTGCTTTCGCTGAGGGCTGCGAAGATGCCGCCGGTGTGCAGCCAGCGTGCGCCAAGCGTGCCGAAAATATGATTCCAGTCCACGTCGCCGGGCTTGAGCTTCGATGCCGCTGAGTTCGCACGGTCGCTCACGCCCAGTGCACCACGCACGCCAAAGCCGCGCTCGGTGAAGTTGAGCCCACAGCGCACATTGCGACCAATGCCATCATAGGGCATCCACTGCACGAACTGGGTGTCTACCCCGCCCTGCAGCATGAAATCCTCGATGAGATAGCCGATGTCGTTGGCGGCAAGCGCGGTGACGATGGCGGTGTTCAGACCAAAGCAGCGGCGCAGCCCGCGCGCCACGTTATACTCGCCGCCGCCTTCCCATGCGGTAAAGTTTCGCGCGCAGCGGATACGCCCCTCGCCGGGGTCAAGCCGCAGCATGACCTCGCCCAGCGAAACCTCGTCGAACATGCAGCTGTCTGTTGTTTTGATATTAAGCATTGCGTTGTTCCTCTCTTTGTGCTATAATATAGAGTATAACATTTTTTTCGGGGGATTGCAATGGCTAAACATGAAAAATTCAATTTTCGCTCGCCGGACGAGCTGCGTGCGAAGGTCGCCGCGCTCGGCTGCGACATCGAGCTGAACGAAGACACGGCGATTCTCGGCAACCCGGTGCGCGTGGGCAACAAAACCGCCCCCAACGCCATCGCCGTGCTGCCAATGGAAGGCTGCGACTGCCTGCCCTGCGGCGGCGTGAGCGAGTTGTTCGCACGGCGCTATCAGCGGTTTGCGGCAGGCGGCGCGGGTCTGCTGTGGTGGGAGGCCTGTGCGGTGTTGCACGAAGCCCGCGCAAATCCGCTGCAGATGATGCTGACCGACAGCAACGCAAGCGCCTTCGCCAAGCTGCTTGAACAAACCAACCAGACAGCGCCCGCTCGCCCTGTGAACATCCTGCAGCTCACGCACTCGGGACGCTACAGCCGCCACAGCGGACACAAATTCACGCCCATCCTCGCCCAACATGACCCGCTGCTCGACCCCCGCGTTGGCGCGGACGAGCACACTCCCCTTGCGAGCGACGGCTACCTCGAAAGCCTGCCCGAGCACTACATCAAAGCCGCCAAGCTCGCGCAGGAATGCGGCTTCGACGGCGTGGACATCAAAGCCTGCCACCGCTATCTCATCAGCGAGCTGCTCGCCGCACACCAGCGTCCGGGCAAGTACGGCGGCAGCTTTGAGAACCGCACGCGCCTGCTGCGTGAGATCATCGCCGAAGTGCGCAAGCACACCAACCCGGACTTCATCATCGCCTGCCGGTTTAACTCGACCGATGCACACCCCAACGGCTTTGACGAACCCGTGGCGCTCGCCGAGCTGCTGGTGCAATGCGATGTGCAACTGTTGGGCGTGTCGGCAGGCAACCCCTACTACATCAACCCGCAGGTATTGCGCCCGTTTGACCTCCCCGGCCCCGGCATTCCCACGCCCGACGAGCACCCGCTCGAAAACACCGCACGCCTGTTTGCGCTCACCGCGCAAGTGCAGGCTGCGGCGGGAGATATCCCTGTGGTGAGCGCGGGCTACAGTTGGCTGCGACACTTCGCGCCACAGGTTGCTGCAGCGAATCTCTCGCGCGGGCACAGCAAATTCATGGGTTTGGGCAGGCAGAGTTTCGCCTACCCCGATGCCCCGCGTGACATCCTCGCAGGCGGCATGGACCCGAAAAAATGCTGCACCGCCTGCTCCAAATGCACCCAAATGATGCGCGATCACGCGCGCGCTGGCTGCGTCATCCGCGACAGCCAGGTGTACGCACCCATCTACAAACAAGGGAGGGCAGACGCATGCGCAAGACAGCAATCGTAACCGGCGCGAGCCGCGGCATCGGCTATGCCATCGCCAAAGCGCTGGAGGCACAGGGCTATGCCATCGTGAATTTCGACCTGCAAGGCAACGACGAAGCCTGGCTGCAGGTGCAGGGCTCAATTGCCAATGCAGACGACCGACAACGTTGCTTGGACGCGACACTGGCACAATTCGACCGAGTTGACGTGCTGGTGAACAACGCCGGCGTTGCGCCAAACGTGCGCGCCGATCTTCTCGACATGCCCGAAGAAAGCTTCGACCGCGTGGTGGGCATCAACTGCAAGGGCACGTTTTTCATGAGCCAACTGGTCGCCAAGCAGATGCTCAAGCAGGACTGCACTGGTCGCAAGCGCGGCACGATTGTAAACATCAGCTCTTGCTCGGCGGAGGTCGCGTCCGTCAACCGCGGGGAGTACTGCATCTCCAAGGCGGGCACGGCGATGACCACCAAGCTCTTCGCCGCACGGCTGGCCGAAGAAGGCATCTTTGTGCACGAGGTGCGCCCGGGCATCATCGCCACCGACATGACGAGCACCGTGCGCGGCAAGTATGACGACATGATTGCGCAAGGTGTGTTCCCGCTTGCGCGCTGGGGCACGCCCGAGGATGTCGCGGCTGCCGTGGCGGCTTTTTGCGGCGACGCATTTTGTTACACCACCGGCAACCACATCGACGTGGACGGCGGCTTTCACATCAAACGACTGTAGGAGAATATCATGCAAATTGGTAACCATAACATCCCGGTTTATGCCTTCAATACCGTGGTGGTGGGCACAGGGGCGGCTGGCTACAACGCCGCCGACCACCTGCACCAGCACGGCCAACCCGACATCGCCATTGTCACCGAAGGGGTGAACTGCGGCATCTCGCGCAACACCGGCAGCGACAAGCAGACCTACTACAAGCTCACGCTTTCCGGCGGCGAGCCTGACAGCGTGGGCGAAATGACCAAGACGCTCTTTGACGGCCAATGCGTTGACGGCGACCACGCGCTGTGCGAAGCCGCGCTGTCGGCACAAAACTTTCTGCGGCTGGTGGAGCTCGGCGTGCCCTTCCCGCGCAATACTTACGGCGAATACATTGGCTACAAAACCGACCACGACCCCCGCCGCCGCGCCACCAGCGTGGGACCCTACACCTCCAAGCTCATGACCGAAAAGCTGCAACACGCCGTGGCACAAAAGAACATCCCTGTGTTCGACAACATGCAGGTGGTGAAGTTCCTCGTCAGCGGCGGCCGCGTGCTGGGGCTGCTTTGCTGGGCGCTAGATAAACAGGAGTTTGCGGCGTTCAGCTGCAAGAACGTCATCTGTGCCACCGGCGCGCCTGCGGGGATGTATCGCAACAGCGTGTTTCCGCTGGGCGTGTGGGGCGCGACCGGCGCAGCATTCGAGGCAGGTGTAAAGGGAAAGAACTTGACAGAGTGGCAGTTTGGGCTAGCTTCTGTCGCACCGCGTTGGAATGTGTCGGGCACATACATGCAGGTGCTGCCCAAGTTCATCTCCACCGACGAACATGGCAACGATGCCCGCGAGCTCGTGCTGGACTTGGGCATGGTGTTCCTCAAGGGCTACCAATGGCCCTTCGATGTGCGCAAGATTGATGGCTCGTCCGCCATCGACATCGTGGTGCACGAAGAAACCTGCCAAGGCAGGCGCGTGTTCCTCGATTTCCGCGAGAATCCCGGCAACCAGCCCGTGGACTTCGCCGCGCTACCCGCCGAAGCACGTGAATACCTAGAAAAAGCGGGTGCCTGCTTTGGCACACCGCTTGAGCGACTATTACACATGAACACTCCCGCCGTGGAGTTCTACCGCGACAAGGGCGTTGACCTCGCCACCGAGCCACTTGAGATCGCCCTGTGCGCGCAGCACAACAACGGTGGGCTCGCCATCGACCATTGGTGGCACACGAACATCGAGGGCTTTTTCGCCGCAGGCGAAGCCGCCGCCAGCCATGGGGTCTATCGTCCCGGTGGCAGCGCGCTCAATGCCGGGCAAACGGGCTCGGCACGTGCTGCGATGTATATCGCAGCCAAGCGGCAGGGCAGCCCCAACGCTGATTTCGCGCAGCTCGCACACGAGCAAATCGCGCAAGCCATCGCTATCGCAGACCAAGCCCGTGGTGGCAACACCGTGGACGCACGCTTGCAGGCAGCTGCGGCAACGATGAGCGACTGCGGCGGCGCAATTCGCAAGCCCGCGCAGATTGCACAGGCGCTTGCCGCGGTGCAGCAGCAACTGTGCCATTTTGATGCGCAGGGGGACATTTCAACGCTGTTCCGCTATCGCGATGTGCTCATTTGCCAAGCGATGTACCTCGGCGCGATGCTCGACTACATGGCGCAGGGCGGCACGAGCCGTGGCAGCGCGCTGTATGTGGATGAATCCGGCAGCGGCACGTCCGGCGATGTGGTGCAGGAAGCTAGCTACGCCGGTGGTCAGTGCAGCTATAGTTGGCGGCCGGTGCGCCCCATCCCGCAAGACGATGACTTCTTTGAAAACGTGTGGCGCAGCTTCCGCGAAACGGGGAACATCGGCTAGCGCAGCTGTCACGCTTGCGGCGGCACAAGCATCTCCACCCGAATCACTACATTTTGCAGGCGCGTTGCGGCAGCTGGTTCCGTGGTGGCAGTGTTGCTGTTGTTGGCCCAGCTAAGCACCAAGGATTTATACATCGACCTGTCGCGGTGATAAAAGATATATGTTTCGGTCAGTGCCGCTCGCCCAGCAGAAAAACCGGTGTCGTTGTCAGCCATCACGCTGCCCATGCCAAAACTGTTACTAATGTCTTGGCTTCCGGTACCCCACCACGCTTGATTCCATGTGGTAACACGCCAACCAGGAACGTCGTCATGCGCGTGGAAGTTTCCATTGCCGGCAAGCGTGAGGCGTTTGCCGGGCGCAAACGTAACATTAACCGTTGCCGCATGCGCATTGAATGGACCAAACAATTGCGCGCTTGACGCCACGAAATTGCCCAGCGCGTTGAGCAGTTCCAGCGCGCTCACGCCTGCATCAGTAGCGTTGCCAATGTCATCTTGCATCACGAGATTCCCCGGTGCTGGCGGCGTGATTTTGTCCATCTTCCCGGTGATATCAGTGGAATAGGTAATGTCGTAGCCCCAGGTAATGTTGCCACCGCCATCAATCCCCATGATAACATAACGCGTGCTGGCCCCATCGTGTGTTTCGTCTTGCCGCACCGTGATGAAATCGTTCAGCGACACCGAGCCCGCAAACTGCGCAACGTTCGTCGGCACAGTCGTGTTGCCCGGCGCCTGCTGTTCTGCGAAGTTATCAAACGCGCCCACATAAAACCCCAGGGTGCCAATGCCATCAATGCGTGTGTTGAGCGCGTTCACTTGCAGCTGGCGCACCTGTATTTCGTCCGAGATTGCCCCTTCAAGTTGCGACAGTGGCACGCCGCTGTCCATGATACCCTCGCCACTGCCCACCACAATGTGATCCGGCGCAACAGCAATGCCTGCGCCGTCCTCGCCGGGCAAGCCCTGTGGACCGGTCGCCCCGGTTGAGCCAACGCAGTTGCTGCAACAGTCGTGCGAAAACGAAAAATTCGGATAGCTCATCGCATGCACCTCCTCGCAAAAAGAAATAATCAGTGCATACTATGCGCCCCACAGCCCACACTATTCTCGCAGATACTCAATCATCGCAAGCGCGGCTTTCGCGCCCTCTGCCACGGCAAAGGCAATCTGCGGGAACGTGCCCGTGCAGTCCCCTGCTGCGAACAAGCCGGGCAAGTCGGTCTGCTGCTGCTCGCCCACGGGAATTGCCCCATCTTCAATCGGCAGCCCAAGTTTTTTTGCGATATCCGCCGCGGTCGCTTGCCCCAGCGCCACAAACAGCCCATCCAAGTCGATGTCCTCGCCGGTGCTCAACTGCGCACGCGCCAAGCGCTGCTTGCGCCCATGCAGCCGCGTGAGCTTGCTCTGTCGCACCTGCACGCCCTTGGGCACGTCGAACTCCGGCTCGCCGCCGTGCGTGATGAGCGTAACGTCGTCTGCCAGCGGCAGCAGGGTCTCCAGCTCGTGCAGCGCAAGATTACCGCGCCCAAGCACCGCCACGCTGCGCCCGCGATACAAAAACGCATCGCACACCGCGCAAAAGCTCACGCCCTTGCCCTCAAACTCGCTGAGGCCATCGATTTTCGGCATCTTCTTTGCGCGACCGGTGGCCAGCAGCACCGCGCGTGTGGTCAGCAAGTCACCGCCCGCAAGCCGCACGTGATAGCCACCTTCCGCCTGCCATTGCACGTTGAGCACTTCGTCCTCGCGCAGATCAGCGCCGAGCGCACGGCATTGCTCACGCCCGGCATGCACCAAGTCACGCCCGCGCATGGGGTGCGACAGACCGAAGTAGTTTTCGATTTTCTCTGCGCGTGCCAGTGCGCCGTGGTCGCGACCGATGATCGCCACGCGCAGCCCCGCCCGGCACAGATACAGCCCCGCCGAACAACCTGCAGGCCCGTGACCCACAATCACCGCGTCAAACATGTGTTGCATTCTCGTTTCCTCGCATATGCTTATGATAGATTAGTATGGTTAAAGGAGCTTTCCCATGAATATTTCCGCAAATGACTTCAACGCCCAAGTGCTGCAGAATGCCGGTCCTGTGCTGGTGGATTTCTTCGGCGAACACTGCATGCCCTGCAAGCTGCTCAAGCCCTTCCTGCAAGAGCTCGCGCAGGAACAACCCAACCTCAAGGTCTGCTTTTTCAGCACCGACATCGCCCCCGACGAACCCCAAGCCGAAACCGATGCCAAGTTCGCCGTGCTCGGTGAATATGGCGTGATGGGGCTGCCCACGCTGCTGCTGTTCAACGGCGGCAGTCTCATCGCCGGCAGCACGGGCTTCATGCCCAAAGAGCAGCTGCTTGCGTGGCTGGCAGAGCACGGCGTGGTCTAATCCACCGCCTATCTCTATTATACAGCAAGTCTTGAGATAATGCAACAAAAAGCACGCACCCACCATTCGTGAGTGCGTGTTTTGCGTGCAGCAAGTCTAGCGCGCGTCGTCTTCTGCCGTGATAAGCGAACGCTCGCGAAACAGCAGCGAAACGCACCAAATGCCCGCCAATGCCACCAGACTGTAAATAATCCGGCTGACGATGGCGCCTTGGCCGCCGAAAATCCACGCCACAATGTCAAACTGAAACAAGCCAATGCTGCCCCAGTTCAGTGCGCCAAGCACCACGAGAATTAACGCAATGCGGTCTAACATGTTCATGTCACTCCTTGCAAAATTTTTAGGGTCGCTGCGGGTAGTATGCGCCGCTTTAACCACGATTATGCAAGAATATGATATTTTTTATGCACTGGCAGTCACTGCATCCCAAGCCGCTTGTTTGACGGCAGCCCAGTCTTCGTTGTGCGTGATGCTCGCATCCGCAGCATCTTGGTAGGCGGGCGTGCGGGCGGCTAGCAGGTCCTCAAGGTTGACCGAAAGCGGGCGACCGTCGCGCGCGAGGTTGGCGTTGGCGCGTTGAATCCACAGCACGCGGGCGTTTTGCCGCAGGTGCTGACGATTGCTCTCACGCAGCACCGCACCGCCGCCGGTGGCAATCACCAGACCGGTTTGCGCGCTGATGTCTGCGATAACCTGGCTTTCGATATCACGGAAGGCAGGCTCGCCTTGCTGCCGGATAATCTTGGCGGGCAACATGCCGCTGCGTTGCGCGATTTCGTGGTCGATATCCACCAGCTTGCGACCGCTGCGCTGCGCGAGGTCATCCGCGACGGTGGATTTTCCGCAGCCAGGCATGCCCACGAGCACCCAATTTTGCTGGTCGGCGTTGAGCGAGTGCAGCACCTGCGCGGTGTGCTTGTCGCTGATTTCTTGCTGCAAAAAGAGCTCTGCGGCGGCGGCAGCTTGTGCCACCAGCATGCTCAACCCGTTGATGTTGACCAAACCCAGTTGCTCGGCTTGCTGTAACAGGCGCGTGCGTGAGGGGTTGTAGATGAGGTCGGCCACGGCGCGCAAGTTGGGGTAATCGCGCAGGTCAACAGGACTAGCAGCAACATGCGGATACATCCCCACGGGCGAGGTGTTGATGAGCACCTCGGCTTGCGGGCAGTGCTTGCTGTCGTCTTTGTCGGCGATGGTGACGCTCGCGGCTTGGGCATCTGCACAAGCGAGCTGCACGGTCTGCGACGCACCGCCTGCGCCCAAAATCAGCACATGCTTGCCGGTGAGGTCAATGCCCGCGCGGCGCAGCATGAACTGAAAGCCCGCAAGGTCGGTGTTGTCGCCGAAGAGCGTGCCGTCAGCGCGCTTGACGATCGTGTTCACGCAGCCTGCGCGGCGCGCGGTTTCGCCCAGCGCATCGCAGAACTGCATGGCATCCACTTTATAAGGGATGGTGACGTTGATGCCTGCGAAGTCGCGCTGCGCAAAAAAAGCGGGCAACGCCTGCGGCTCCATGGGCATGAGCTGATAATCCTGCCCGTGCAAGCGTTTGTGGATTTCGGGGGAGTAGCTGTGGCCGAGATGGCGACCGATTAAACCGAAGCGCATAAGCTTAATTTTCTCCTCAATTGGAATAGGACACAGCGAAGCGACCGAGCCTCACCGCAGGTGGTGTAGGGGCGGCAATCTGCCGCCCGATCCTCTTTTGCTTGCAAATAAAAAATCACGGGCGGCAGGTTGCCGCCCCTACACGCGAGTTACGCTAACCCAGCGAGTCACAGCGTGTTTGCTCATCGCGAGCAGGCGTTATCTCTTCGTAGCTGCCGAGCACATCAAGCTGTGCGCAGTGCCGCGCGAGCTTCTCAATCATGATGGGATAGTTGGGTGCGGTGGCGTCGCACTCCATGTCGAGATAGAACACGGCATCAAGCGCGTTGCCCAGCACAGGCAGGTTCGTGAGCTTGGTGAGGTTGATTTCCATGCCAGCGATCATCTGCAGGATTTCGGCAAGCGCCCCAGCGTGGTTGGCGAGGGAGATGAGCACACTGCTCTTGTTGGCGCGCGGCGGAATCATCGCCTGCTTGGTGATGCAGATGAAGCGGGTTTGGTTGTCGCTGCGATCCTGAATGTCGTGCTTGAGCACGTTGAGACCATAAAGCTCGGCACATTCCACGCTAGACACCACCGCCACGCCGGGGCGATCCTCTTGCGCGGCGCGCTTGGCGGCGATGGCCGTGTTGTCGCACACGTGCGTGGTCACACGGTCGCCGAGTTTTTGGATGAAACTGTCACACTGGCGCAGCGCTTGCTCGTGCGACCAAATCTCGGTGATGTCTTTGAGGAAGCGCTCGTTGCTCAGCAAGCAGTGGCGCACCGGCAAGCGAATCGCCCGCACGATGGAGCACTTGTGCTTGCGCAGCAGGTCATACACACGCATCACGCTGCCGTAGGTCGTGTTTTCGATGGGCAGCACGCCGAAGTTGCACAGTCCTTGCTCAACCGCGCGAAAGACCATGTCGAACTCGTGCATGCTGAGGATACGCGGTTGGTCGAACATGTTTCGCGCAGCGATGTGCGAAAACGCGCCCTCCACGCCTTGGCAGGCCACGCTTGCGCCCACCGGCCACGGATCGCCTTGCCCGCGCTCAAGCGCCGCCGCCAACTGCTGGCGCAAGGGCGAGGTTTCTTCGGCCTCAACCATCAGCCGATGCTGGCGCGCACGGTTCGCCAAAAATACCGTGCGGTATATCATATTGAGCGGTTGATGCAAGCCCTCGGGTGCATTCTTGCAAATTCGTTGCAGCACCTCCTGCTCACGCGCCGGGTGATGCACTTGCTCGCCGTCGGCCATTTTTGCTTGTGCCACCTGACTAGCCAGCTCCATGCGCTGTGCCAACAGGGGCGCGAGCGCGTCGTCTACGCGGTCGATTTCGCCGCGCAATTCTTCCAGATTCATCGTGCTACCTCACATACATAAATTTGCTCGCCACCATGGCGTTTAATCTTGCCTCCGTCGTAGTCGCCGTATTGCTCCACAATGCGAAAACCCGCATCACGTAAGACTTTTCGCAGCTTCCGTGGATACCAATACTTCAGCGTCAGCGGCTCTTCGATGCGCTGGTTTTCGCCGTGTTCGTACACCATCACCGGGTAGATAATTTGCCGTTTCGTGTCAATGCGCTCGCCAAAACTTTTGCAGCTCACGCCATCGCGCTCCCAGTGTGTTTTTTCGGGGTAACACCACTTGCGCATACCCTTTTGTGGCACAAAGCAATTGATGATGAAACGCCCGTCTTTTGCAAGATGGTTTCGCGCATCCTGCAAACAGCCCGCGATGTCCGCGTCCTCCGTCAGCGCCTGAAACGAACGAAACGGGATGATAATCAGCGGGAATTTCTCGCCCAAATCGAAGCTCGCCATGTTGCCCTGCGTGATGCTGATGCGGTCGCGCACGTCTGGGGCGAGTTGCGGCAGCTTCGCGCGAAAGACATCTAGCATTTGCGGCGACAGGTCAAGCCCATGCACGCGCAAACCGCTTTGCGCGAGGGGGATGCTCACCCGCCCAGTGCCGCAAGCGAGCTCCAGGACTGGTCCGTTTTGTGCATAACGCCGAAAAAACGGTATATCCGCCGCGTATTGATAGTCTAAATCGTAGAAATTAGCCGCATGTTGATAGGTGTTGCTCATCGTTCAATCTCCATCAAATCCAGCAGCACGCAGGCCACAACGGCCTCCACGACCGGCACCGCGCGGGGCACAATGCAGGCGTCATGCCGCCCGCCGATGCGCAACTCAACGCTTTCGCGCGCGACTAAATCCACACTCTCTTGTTGCCGCGAAATGGACGGCGTGGGCTTGATGGCCACACGCACGACCAACGGCATACCTGTGGTTAATCCGCCCAACACGCCGCCATGGTGGTTAGTGCGTGTGCGAATTTCTCCGTTTTGCACAAAGTATGCATCATTGTTTTGTGAACCTTGCATATCTGCCGCTGCAAATCCCGCGCCAAATTCCACGCCACGCACTGCCGGTATGCCGAACAGCGCCGCCGCCAGACGATTCTCCACGCCACCGAACATCGGCTCACCCAGCCCCACCGGCAAGCCTGTGGCGGTGCACTCGACGATGCCGCCAACGGAATCGCCCACGGCTTTGGCGGGTTCAAT
>Ga0209755_10001189_pt1 | contig 42314 bp, 35 predicted proteins | sample TergutCo191P1_FD_187301 | JGI IMG/M metagenome (GOLD analysis project Ga0209755, IMG submission 187301) | Cornitermes sp. P1 segment gut microbial communities from Petit-Saut dam, French Guiana - Co191P1 (SPAdes) (version 2) | ecosystem: Host-associated > Arthropoda: Insects > Digestive system... | reverse complement strand
ATGCCGGCACAAGCCAAATCATATATGCGGCAATCTGGTCAATCTGCGATACTATTTCAACAGGAATTTTAATTTGCCCTTTTTCTTTAGGGTGCCATGTGAAGAATCCTCTTCCATAAGAAAAGTAATGCTTAAAAATATACTCTTTTGCCTGCATTATTTTAAACAATGCATTTTCATCGTGTGTCAAATAATAATACATGCCAAGCCCCGTGATGCCATAGGCCAAATCCTGGCTTGTGCGTTGGGAACTTGACTCTCCCCATTCTCCGGTTTTTCGGTTTTGCTTTGTGAACATGCCGTTTTCATTGTCAAAAGCATTCATCAACGCTTCTGCGCCCAATTTGCAAAGCTTGAGATACTCTTGTTTGCCGGTCATGTTAAAAGCAATTCCATAAGCAAAAGTCTGGCGTGAGTGCGCCCTTACATAATTGTGCTCCAAATCGATCAAGCCTGCTGCGTCTGCATCTGCTAGTGCGGCTTTTATTTCTTTAGGATATTCAGCGGGATTATCCGGTATAAATTCTCCGGTATTGCTTCTGTATGTTGGGAACAAACCTTTGTCCAAATTGCATGCATCTTTTTTTATCCAAAACTTCATCAAATCTTCTTCAAGATGCTTAAGCCACACCTCCGGTCCCGGATGGCTTTTAACCAGTTCTTCTATAGAATATACCTTTCTACGCCTCTTCATGTGGGGGATCCTCCTCCTTTTTATGGTAATTTAGTAAAACCTTTCATACAGCTCCGGCTTCCTGTCCCTTTTAACAGGAAACACCTCTCTGTACTCATCCACGCGTGCAATATTCAGCTCAAAAACATCAACTTCCGGTGATACTTCTCGCCCTTCGACTTTAATACCCTTTGGGCCAAACACTGCGCTTGATTTTGGATACTTAATGCTATTACCGTCAACTCCTGTTCTGTTTACTCCTATAAAGAAAACCTGGTTCTCAATAGCCCGTGCTTGCAAAAATGTATTCCAATGCGTAATTCTGCTACTAGGCCAGTTGGCAATGTTTATTATTATCTTATTTTGCGCAGACAAAGGCTGAAACATTTCTGGAAATCTCAAATCATAGCAAACGCTCATCCCCACAGGCACATCGCAAATACTCGCAGACACAAGCTCTTCTCCGCTAGCATAATATTCGTTCTCCTTAGCGTGCGAAAATGGATGTATTTTCGCATAGTTGGCGATTAATTCACCCTTTGGGGAGAGGGTGACTAAATTATTTGTAGCTTTGCCCTCTTTTTTAAGTGCAAGGCCAAATGAAACATAAACACCATATTTCAAAGCGCTCTCCGCAAAGAAATTTATAGACGGAGAATTGTCAAATTCTTCTGCGCATTTTTGAGTGTCCGTGCTGAACCCAGTAAGCGTCATCTCCGGGAATATAACCCAGTCAACCTGTTCGGGTGCGGCTAATTGAAAAAGTTCCGAAGCCTTCAATTTGCTTTCTTCTTTGTTTTCCCAAGCGGAGTTAAAGGAAATGAGTGCTATATGCATAATATAATCCTCCCAATCATCCACAGCGGCACAGAATACAAATTCCCCTCATGCCCATAATTCTTGAGTGAAGTCCTAATCGCATTTGTCGGCTGAAATTCCTGCATATACACCTTAAGCGACTGAGACTTCGTGTTCTTGGCAGACTTCACCTCTATCGGAACAGCTTCGCCGTTTGCCTGCGTGATAAAATCTATCTCCGCCATTCCGTTCTCCCGACCCCAATAGAAAAGCGGGCTAATGCCGGATGCCTTCAATTCCTGCAACACGAATTGTTCTGCCAATGCTCCATTCATATCATCGACAATATCGGCTCTTGGCGCAAAAATATCTTCAGGTTTAATTTCTGCCTTTGCGCAGAACAACCCGATGTCGAGCATATACAGCTTGAAAAAATCCTCCTTGCAATGCATTTTCAGCGGAATCTTGGTAATCTCAACTTTGCAAATTTTATGCACAAGCCCCGTATCCGTGAGCCATTGCAACGCATCTTCAAACTCTGCCGCCCTGCCGCCAACTTTGATGTTCTTGTAAACAAACTTTTTATTCTCCTTGAATAGGTGCATTGGAACGGAGTCCCATAGCATGCGGATTTTTGGAGTATTTTTGAGATCCACGTGCTTGGAGAAATCGCCTTTGTAGTCCACTAGCAATTCGTTTTGTATCTCACGCACTCTATTCAAATCGCCGGTCTTGGAAAATTCCAGCACGGCTTCCGGCATGCCACCAACATAAAAATACTGCTTCAGCAGGGTTTCCAAAACATCGCTCGCTCCGGTCATGGCTTTTGTGTCGCCTTGCTTTATCACATTTGCCAGCATGTCTTTCCCGGCTGCTTCTAGGAATTCGCAGAAAGACATGGGGTAGAGCACCATTTTGTCCGTTTGCCCAACGGGTTTTCGCCCAACAGTTACACCTAGAAAACTTCCGGCTGCGATTATGTTGTATTCTTTTGCGGAGTCGTTGAAGCTTTTCAGCGAGTCCATTGCCCGCTGCGATTCTTGGATTTCGTCAAAGAACAGCAGGGTTTTGTGTGGATCTATTTTGGCATTGAAGCGGATTTCCAGTTGCCGGATTATATATTCAGGGGATATGTCGTGATCAAAGATGTCTTTGAGGGACTCGTTGGTCAAGAAGTTCAGCTCTATCAGTTTGTCGTAGTTGTTTGCGGCAAAGTCTCGGATAAGCCAGGTTTTGCCAACTTGCCTGGCTCCATATATTAGCAAAGGTTTGCGGTTCTCGGAGTTTTTCCAGTCCAAAAGCCGTTTTATTGCATGTCTTTCCATGGGTTTGCGCCTCTTTTAGGGATAATATAGAAAAGTTTACATTTATTGGTGGGGAAAAGTGTGTGGTTGTAGCATTTTTTTTGGGCAATATGTGGTTTTTGGTGTATTTGGCTCTTGTTTGCTGCTGAGTTGCGAAAAATCTATATTCCCTCACATGGACACATTTGACATGTTTTTCCCGATTTTCATACTTGTGCTGCTGGCTGTGGCTGTTCCTTTTGGGATGATGTTTGCCAACTGGGTGCTTTCACCCCAGACTCAGATTAAGAATAAGGTTAAAACAGATGCCTACGAATGCGGGCTTTCAAATGTGATAGGCTCGGCATCGGAAAGATTTCCCATAAAGTATTATATTGTGGCTATGCTCTTTTTGGTTTTTGATCTGGAAGTTGCCTTCCTTTATCCGCTGGCTATTGAATTTATGAATGGCGGATGGGAACTATTCGTTATTTTAATGGTGTTCCTGCTTGTGCTGGAAGTCGGCTACCTTTACATTGTGCGCAAAGGTGTTTTGGATTGGTCAAAAATCAGCGATAGAATTGAATAGCCTATAGCCACAGCTTACTTTCCCGACAAAATCCAATCCACTCGTCCCCAAGCTTCGGTTTGAGCGCGCCCTCGCAAATAAAAGATTTCACCCATTGTACTTTTGATCAACTGCCTCTCCAAGAAACCATCTGCATTTGCCAGGATGCTGAATCTTTCCTGAGCTTTTATTTCAAATTTCAATGGAGCCAGAGCTTCGTCTTTCCATATTATTGTCAAGTCTTTAGGGAATCTATTGGGTTTATATGCATTTTCGCCTTCTAAAATTTGTTCAGGCAAAACAGGTGTTCCTTTGGAAACGGCATAACCGAATATTTCTCCTTTTGGGCTTATATTTATGCGGCCTGCGATTCGCTCTTTTCCCGGACCGGTTACAAGAATAGACCTGGCAACCATGTTTGTTGCGGCATCTGTTAGCCAGGAGTGGTCCATATATCCATAGCCTTTTACGGTTATTGTATCATTATTTATGCCAATGCGTCCTTCAACGCGTCCATAAGGTATATGCACATAAAGCCCGTATTTTTGGCCTCCCACATTAAAAACTCCATCACCATGAGTTTTCGCCGGATCTGCGCTTGTGAATTTTAAATCCAAAAAGAATTTTCCGTTTTTATCTGCGGTAAAGAAAACACGATGGCCTTTGCCCGGCAAATTTTCCATTAGATATTCGTTTTTAATATTTATGGTGTTTTTTTCTTTCTCTTCCTTAAATCTTTCCGTTGGATATTGTCGTCCAACGCTTGCGCTCTTTCCGTTGAGGTTCCAAACAGACATTTGCGTTCCTATTTTTTGCCCGCTGCCGGGAACATTCATCCAGGTGTAGCTTATGTAAGCTTTTGCTCCATTGTCCAGAACAAAAACATAATCCCAAGATTCGCTGTAATTTTTAGCCCCGCTTTGCGGATGCCGAAAAAAGTCATTTGCAAAAGCAAAGGTTGCCAAAAGTAATATTAAAAATAAATGCATGGAAATAATGTAGAAATTTCTATTTTTAATTTATGCTCAAATTATGTTTGATTTTCGCCGTTTTAGCACTTATTTCCTGCAAGGAAGTGAAAGATGAAAAAGCCGTTATGGAAAAAGCGGTTGACTCTTATGGAGCCATAATAGAAAAGGCCAAAGAAACCGAAGCTGTTTTGCAAAAAAAAGCAGATTCAATAGCTCGCCAGGCAGATGCGTTGGGAATCCCTCGTTAACAGATAATAGTTCCGCTATTGCCGTTGCCTTCAATTTGCTTTTTGAAAATCTCAGCGCCTTCCCATCCGACTATGTGTATGGATTTCAAGCCTCGTTCTATTGATTCCAAGGCTCCCCGTACTTTTGGTATCATTCCATCGGAAATAACTCCGCTTTGAATTAATTTATTCGCCTGTTCTTTGCTTAAGTTCGGAATTATCTTTTTATTTTCGTCTAAGACTCCGCTGATGTCGCTTATCAAAACAAAGCAGTCTGCCTTCAAGGCTATCGCGATTTCAGAGGCTGCAATATCTGCGTTTACATTCAATGCGCTTCCGTTTCCGTAAGATACCGGAGAGATAACCGGGGTTATATGTGCGGAGAATAATAGTTCAAGAATTTGCGTATTTACCTTGACTATGTCACCCACTGCGCCCAGATCGCCTTTGCCCAGCAAGGGTTTGGCTTCCAGCAATTTTGCATCAACTCCGGAAACTCCTGCAGCGGCGGCGTGGTTTGCGAGCAGCATTCTGATAAGTTTTTTATTGACCCTGCCGCTGAGGGTCATTTCCACCATATTCATTGTGGCAGGGGTTGTGACCCTAAGCCCGTCTATGAATTTTGGTTCTTCATTGAGCAAAGCTAAATTTGCATTTATATCTTTGCCTCCGCCATGCACAATGGCCATGTGAAAATTCTTTGATATTTCTGCTACGGCAGCGGCAAAATCCTGTAACTTGGCATCATCAATCGCCAACGAGCCGCCTATTTTGATTACAATTGTTTTCATATTAAGAAAATAAAAAAATGCATTGCCGCCATTTCATTTCGCCGATTTCTTTATTATGTACAGCCCCGGCGTATTTCCTGTAGAGCGCTCTCCTTTGGGGTTATATATCTCCGTGCCTGCAGGAAGGTTGTCCGCATTCCTGCCTATGCCAAGAACCTGCCTCTGGAATGCCTTGCTCTGCTTCTCTGCTGCTATCTTGAGGTAGCCTACGCATGAGTTTATCCTGATGCCCTCCTCGGTGCCTACCTGGACATTGAATTTGTCGCCCTCGTTGATGCGGTCTGCGCTGCTGGGGCCGGCTGAATAGTGCTGGAGCCTGTCGCCGGTCTCCTTGCCGTTCTTGTACCACATGAACTCGGTAAGGTTGAAGCCGCCGTTGGTGGCTGGGTTGTTGTTAACTACAAGGACATTGTTCCACTTCTGCTTAACTATGCGGTCGAACTGAAGCGGAGACGCTACTATCACGGAATAGACATCTTCCGAAAGGTCGTAGTCTCCGAACAGGCTGTAGCGCAGGGTATCCAGACCGCCTTGAGGGTTGAGGGGAATGTTATGGCTGTATACCATGCCGCCTTTGCCGTCGGGGATGCCGCCGGTGGCAATGGCACCGCCGATTTCAAGACCAACATGTTTATTGTTCACCCCTATCTCCACATCGGTGCTGCCTGTTGCACAGAGGGAGGCATCGGCTATGAAATATGTGGTGTTGTAATTGCTTAGCATATCATCTTTTGTGAACAGAGGATTGGGGATGGCGATGGAACGCTCTATGTATATGGGCTCTTTGACCCACTTGGCGTGAAGCGCGGCGTTGTCTGCGAGCGGCAAGGGAAGGGCGGCTACTTTGGAGTAGCTTGCATCATAGAACCAGTCAACGAAGATGTAGCCTTCTTTTTTGGGCTCAACTGGCTTGGGGATGATGTTTCCCACAACCATGCCTTTGAGCGTGTCTGCCAAGGGAAGGCCGCCGTTGGTGTTGAACGAGACGGTGCAGTAATCAAGCCGCCATTTGGCGTAAATTGTGATTGGGCCAATGATTTCTTCGCTGAAGTCCCATTCGGTTGTGAGTGCCTTGTCTTTGTACCAGCCGAGGAAGGCATGGCATGGCTTGTATGGAGTTGCGGGTATGGGCACGGGATTGCCGTGCCCGATTCGCATTATGCTGGGGTTAACGGTGCCGCCATCTGCGTCGAAGGTCACATTGTAGATATTCAGTTCCCACTTGGCGTGGAAAGTGACTGCGGATTTGATAGTGTCGAGTTTGGGAATCCATTCGTTCCTGAACGATTCGTCTTTGTACCATCCTCTGAAGGTATAGCCGTATTTTTCTGGGTCTGAAGATGGGACGGGGATCAGTTGGAAATGTTCCAATTCCTCTATGCCTGGAATCGCGGTGCCGCCGTTGGTGTTGAAGACAACGGGGTAGGTGTTGAGCCGCCACTTGGCCCAGAGTTTCTTATCACCCATCTCAAAGGCGGGCATTGTGAAATAACACTCGCCGTCAAATTCAGGATTGTCGCACCAGCCCATGAAGGTGTAAATATCCTTTTCTGGTTTCGGCAGGGGCAAGTCTATGCCGTAGGTGTAGGTGCTGTTAGGCAAAGTACCGGGTTTGCCGATAAGATTGCTGTCGTTAAGGTGATATGTGATTTTGTAGCTGTACTCTTTCCACCCTTTTCTCTCGCATGCGTTCTGGCCCATGCGGCAAATCATCTCTTCTTCCCTGTCCCCGATGGTGAGCTTGTATTTGCCTGGAAAGCCTCTAAAATCAACCCTGCCGGATTTGCTGGCGGCAAGGGTGTCTTTGGTAGTCCAGGTTTCGTTCCACAGTTTGTAAATCGTGTCAGCGGCAGGCTTAGGAGTGCCATCGGAAGTTACTATTCCGCCATTTTTTTTGTAATAGCGACCATCCCCAAACCCCCACATAACAATTCCATTGACCGCTGGATGGCTGAACACCGTTGTCAAAAAAATTTTGTATTGTTCAGCTTGCTCTTCTTCGCTCATCATTGCAGATCCGCTCTCAGCAGTGCCAAAATCCAGTTCCGTAATTTTTATAAGCAGACCAAGAGAAGCCAATTTATCAAGTTTTTCTTTTATCACATTTGGAACGGCATGGCGAATACCAAAATGGCACTGATCGCCAATTCCATGCACAGGAACGCCACGCTCCAACATTTCTTTTATAAGAGTATAATATTTACTTGTTTCGTTGCCAGTAATAATTCCGTATTCATTTATGTAAAGTTTAGCGTCCGGATCTGCACGATGTGCCCAAATAAAAGCACTATCCAAAAGTTGCCAACCGCACTGGTCAAAGAAGTAAGACTGGTGCATGGGCTCATTCCAAACATCGTATTCAGTAATTTTTCCTTTGTATTCTTTTAGGTCTCTCTCTATACGCTCCTTGATATTCTGTTCCAAATCTTCACATGAACCCTGTGCGCTCCAATGTTTAATACCAGACGAATAAGCCCACGCAAGTGTATGACCCCTTAAAGACCAACCGTTTTCTTTTGCAAAATCTATATACTCCTGCATTTCTTCTCGTTTTATTACTCCTTTTTGAGGTTCATAGTTGGGCCATTTGAACTGGCTTTCAGCAAGACCATGCCAAAAATATTTCGCAGCAGTTGCTCTGTACAATTTTTCAACTTCATCATGTTGAATAGTTAACCGAAGAGCAGAGCCAAAAGGAAATTCGTGCCGCACGAGCTCTACACGCACTGATACTGAATCTCCTCCATTGGACTTCACGCTAAAATCATGTTTGCGATATTCATCTATTCTTGCACTAGCATCGCTATACCAAGCAGTATCTACTAATTCCACAACAAGGTCGTCTATGAAAACAGTATCCTTAATATTAGGAAAACGAAAACGTATACTATTCAAACCATAGCCTTTTTGGTCTACCAAAGAAACCATTGAATATTCTTCCCATTCGCTTGACAATTTCAAAATTTCTGTAGCTTTGACTTGATAATCCGGTCCTGGCCCCTGTACAGTAACCATTAATGAGCCATTGCCTTTAGCCTTAAAACTAAGTTTATAAACCGCTGAATCTGCTTGCCATTTTGGAGCAAGTAACTCATACCCATTATAAGACTCCGGCTGTGTTCTTATAATTATCATTGTCCCTTTTGAACCATTTACACCCAAACTGTCACCGGCAATAATAACTTCATGATCTGTAGGGGCAGAGGACTGCCTCACGAAACTCCAACCTGTGAATCCTCTTTCCATATTTCCATTGGGTATGAGATTTTCCGCATTTGCGCAAAAAAAGAGAGCGAAGATTAATATCATAATCTGCCTGCTGTAGCAAGCATGCAAATGCTGGCATTTTTGAGCAAATACCTGCAAGGGTACCTCCTAATCCTTTACGCAACGGACAGAGAACAATAAGCTCTTGCTGCCACTGGGATTGTACATACCGCTGTCGTTAGCTTCTATATACCAATAATAAGCATTATTGCTATTGCGAGCATCGGCACTCCACCAGTTGCCTGTGGAACCTGGTTTGACGCTAAAATAAAAGTCGCCATCTTCTTCTTTGCCGTAACTGCCCGGCAGAGCTGAAAAACCGTAATCGTCTGTGCCAACATACGGCCTAGTGGCATCCCAATGCTCAGCCGCTTTTAACAATGTTCCCGCAATTCCTGCTCCTGCAATTCCAGTTCCTGCAACTGCCGACATTAGCTCGTCCCATTCCGCATTGCTTGGAATATGCCAGCCACTGGGGCAAGTTGAACCATTCTTTGCCGCATTCCAATCATATAGTCGACCGTAAATATCGCAACTGGCTGAGTTGTTATAACACTTGCTTCCGCTTACATTGTAATTCAAATTCTCTGCCATCCAAGTTTGTTTGCCTATCAAAACAGCTTCATATGCTTTGTTGGCGGCATCTTTGACTTTTGACTTCAAATATATCTTGCTATAGTCACGGCATTCATACAAAGCAGGATCAAATTCTTCCTTTCTTAAGCCACATTTATCTACACCCGAACCTTCAAAACAAAATTGATCCAAGGTGATCCAACCCTTGCCACATTTCGTTTTCACAACACCACTTTTACTTTTGCATTTCAATTCTTCATCCGTTGCATCATACCAAGAATCCTCACCGCACTTGGTCTCTATGACACTATTATGGCATCTCAAATTTACATCTGATTTATCATACAAAAGATTGCCACACTTGGTCATTACAACACCATTTTCTCCACATTCTTGATTTGCAGCGTTATACCAACCATCCTCACCACACTTGGTCATTACAACATCATTTTCTCCACATTTTTGATTTGCTGCAGCAACAAACCAACCGATACCGCACTTGGTTTCTATAACACCATTCTCGCATCTCTCATCCGGAGGAATATACAGCTTGCCACCGCACTGAGCCAAAGAACTGGAAGACGAAGTCTCTTCTGCAGAAGAACTGCTGCTCGGGCAAGCAACATACAAACCGCAAGCAACAAGACCTCCATCCGAACTGGAAGACAAATTTTCATCTTCCGAGCTAGAATACAAATTTTCATCTTCCGAACTGGAAGACAAAATGACTCTTGACGAACTGCTGCGCACAGAACTGGAAGACGACAAGCCCGCTACAGAGCCTGAGCTCAGCGACAAAATCCACGGCTCCTCGTGATCGTGGTTGCCGCAGGAAAAAATTAACATCGTTGCAAGCGAAGCACTTGCAGCAAAAAGAATGCGATTAGGTTTCATATTATACTCCTATAGTTACACAACAATCCAAGAGCCTGCACCGCAAGCTCGACTGCCAAATTTACGACAAAATTTGCCATAACACAGTAAATATAGAAATTTATATTGCATTGATTAATCAATGATTCTAATGATATTTTATGACCTCCAAATGCCCACATTCATCCATACGGCAAAACAACGTGACGAATATCACATAAAATCAACAAAAACGTCTGAACCTCGATTTTCGGGATTTAAGGATTCACAGGATGTTTGGGATATAGGAAATGATTTACACAACGAAATTCAGCGAAAAAAGCCATTACATATACATAACCAAAATAAAGGAATGGTTCAATTTCTATTTTACGCAATATGGGAAAACCATCAACTCGCAAACTGCCTTCTGGTGTTCAAACTTTTAGCCAAGTTCGCCTTGACTATGATGTCTATGTGGATAAAACTCTGCATATTTATAATATGGTTAATAATTACAAGGTTGTTTTTTTGAGCCGCCCACGCAGATTCGGCAAAAGCTTGACATGCTCGACCTTGGAAGCTCTTTTTGCGGGAGAAAAAAAACTGTTCAGAGGACTCTCTATTGAAAAGACCGACTGGAAATGGAAGGAATATCCCGTTATTCGTTTGGATACGAGTGCTGCTAATTTTACATGCAAAAGCGGGTTGAAAAATCTTAGGGATTTAATAGATGAAGAACTGGAAGATTGCGCTGAAAATTACGAAATAGAATTGAATAAAAATAGTATTAGCAGAAAGTTTTCTGCTTTAATCAAAACTCTTTATAAGAAAAAAGGTCCGGTTGTTGTTATTGTGGACGAATATGACTGTCCTATGCTTGACACTTTGCACTACCCTAAAAATCATGAACTTATCCGCAAAGAATTGCAGGGATTTTACAAGGTTCTCAAGGGTTGCGATAAATATTTAAAGTTTGTATTCATAACCGGAGTGACAAAATTTTCGCAGGTAAGCCTGTTCAGTGGAATGAACCAGCCGGAAGATATTTCCATGCACCCTGATTTTTGCGCTCTGTGCGGAATAACGCAAGAAGAGTTGGTGGATAATTTTGATGTGGAAATTGAGGAAGGCTCTAAATTCCTGAAACTGGAAAAGACAGAGTATCTTGCTAAATTAAAAAACTATTACAATGGCTATCATTTTTCTAAAAGTAATCTTTCCGTATATAACCCAATGAGCATAATAAAGCATTTCATAAGCAAGTTTGATTTCAAGCCATTCTGGTCGGAAACAGGAACTCCGAGCTTTTTGGTTGATTATGTGAAAAGCCAACCAGACAGATTGCTAAATTTCAAAAAACAAAGAATCAGCGCAGAATCTTTTGCGAAATATGACAGAGATACGCTTTCCTTAATTCCGTTGCTTTACCAGGCAGGATATTTGACCATATACAGCTATGACAAAGAGAATGTATTATACACGCTTGACTATCCTAACGGTGAAATCAAGAGTTCGTTTGCGAAATTTTTAGCAAGCTATTTTGGGAATTCAATCAATACGGATAGTGACAATTATGGAGTGGAATTAACAGATGCTTTGAAAATTGGCAATGTCAATGGCTTTATGGAAGTGCTGAAAGTTTATTTGCAGAAAGTGGATTATAGTTTGATCGCTAAGATAAAGGAATATTACTTTGAGTTTGCGGTAGCGAATATTTTGAATATGCTTGGTGTGCGTTGCAATGTTGAGGTGCATAGTGCTTTGGGCAGTGTTGATGCAGTTATTGAGTTTGGCGGTTATGTTTATATAATGGAATTCAAAAAAGACAAAAGCGTTGCGACTGCTTTGAAGCAGATTGAGGAAAAGGGTTATGCTGTTGCTTACAAGCGTTTAGGCAAGGGGCGTGAAACGAGGAAGATTATTAAAGTTGGCGTTAAGTTTTGCAGCAAGAAGAAGAATGTTGTGGATTGGAAGAGCATTTAAGGAGTCACGACCACGAGCTCAAAAAGAAGCCTCCGAAGTTAAATGGCCGATTTTTCGACAGGTTGTTTCACATTGCGGAAATTTCTATATTATCGTTATGATTAGTAATACTTCAATTCAAGGTTTAAATCGGTAGATGAGCTCCATTTCCCCTAACAACAAGCGTTTGGCAAAGAATACTTTTGCTCTTTATTTCCGGCAAATTCTGGTTATGCTGGTAAGCCTTTATACAGTGCGAGTTGTACTGGAAACTTTAGGTGTGGAAGATTACGGAACTTATAATGTTGTAGCTGGTGTTGTTACTATGTTTAGTTTTTTAAGCAATGCAATGGCAACAGCAAGCCAACGTTATTTTTCTTTTGAATTGGGACGAGGAAATTCGGAACAATTAAGAAAAATATTCAGTTTGAACATTATAATTTATGCATTAATCGGTTTTTTGATTTTACTGTTGGGCGAGACAATAGGGTTGTGGTTTGTGAACAATAAACTTATGATACCTTTTGGGCGAGAAAGTGCAGCAATGTGGGTTTATCAGTTTACGATCATATCTTTTTTATTTACCATAATAACAAGCCCATATATGGCTATGATTATAGCTCATGAGGATATGAAAGTATATGCTTATATGTCTGTCGTTGATGTCTTGTTAAAATTAGGCGTTGTATTTGTATTACGATTGATACAGTATGATAAACTTCAGGTATATGGTATTTTAATGTTTGCGAGTACGGCAATTACTACTTCAATTTATAGAGCAATTTGTTTAAAAAGATACAAAGAATGCAAATTCTCATTTTATTGGGATAAAAATTTATTTAAGGAAATAACAAGTTATTCAGGATGGAGTCTATTTGGAGCTGCAGCAAGTATATTGAATAATCATATATTGAATATTATACTGAATCAGTTTTTTGGCCCTATTGTGATTGCCGCTCGCAGCATTGCAATGTCGGTAAGTCACGCAGCAACAAGTTTTTCTCATAATTTGAGTGCCGCATTACGCCCTCAAATAATCAAAAGTTATGCTATCGGTCAAAAAGAATCCATGTTTTTATTGATGTTTCGCGGTTCAAAAGTAACTTACTTATTGGTGTATTTATTTGTTTTGCCACTCATACTTGAAATGCCCGTAGTTCTTGAACTTTGGCTTAAAAACCCGCCAGAATATACCATTTTATTCACACGATTAATTTTACTTGAAGCTCTTATTTTATCTATAAGTTATCCAATAATGGCAGCTGCTCATGCCACAGGCAAAATAAGATTATATCAGTCCATAGTTGGAGGTTTATTATTGCTAAACATACCAATATCATGGGTAAGCCTACTTATGGGAGCTCCTCCATATTCGGTTATGATTATAGCCATTATTATGACAGTTTTAGCTCTCATCGCACGGTTACTTATATTAAAACGGCTTATTGATTATTCAATTTTAAAGTTTATACGAGTAGTTTTAATGCCAATTTGTACTATTTCCATAATATCTGCTATCTTGCCTATGATAGTGAATTATCACATGACACAGAGTATATTGCAACTATGCCTAGTAGCAAGTTTAAGCGCAATTTCAGTAATGCTCTGCAGTTATTTTATAGGATTGAATAAATACGAACAGCAAAAAGTAAAAGATATTGTAAATAGATATATTTTTAAATAAAATTTTTCATTTATATCCTGTTTTAACTCTTCTATACATTGCTACAAAGCGAACACACAATCCTCGTAATTTTCTAAATATTTTGTTATTACAATATTTATCAATTGTTTCAAGAACTCCTTTCCCATTTTTTACATCTCTAAAGAAACATTTTCTCCATATATTTGGGTAAGGCGGATAAGCAATATGAGCCATACGTATATCCCTAACAGAATATTCAACACTATCCAATTCATTTTTTATATTTTCATATACTTGCAATCCTTTTTGAGTATTAATAGTGATAAATGATAACCCTTCTTCTCTTAATTTTTTGTCAGTTCTTCTATTTGTTCTCACATCATCACCCAAAGTAATATCTGCAATACGAGGAATTTTAGCAAAATTGCAAGAAACGCAAGGTTGACGTTGAAACAAATTAGCCGTAAATCCGTGATTAAAGATATTACCTTGAATATGTAATGTAATAGATTGACCGTTTTCAAAATCCATGGTAAAAAGACTCGGCAATTTACCTTTACTTCCGTCTCTGTAGTAAGCAACAGGTTTACTATTATAAAGAAAGTTCATTTCTTCTAAGAATTTTCTGAAAATTTTTGCCGAAGGAACTCCATGACATACCAAATCACAAGTTATAAGCTTAATATACTCTTTTTTTAAATAAGTCTTTAATCCTGCTATTTGGCAAGGTGTACCTGCAAACAAAACTAATTTATTTTGTTCTAGTTCCCGTTTTGTTTCTCTAAAAGTAAATCCTACATCACTTTGAAGATATTTGGATGTTCTTAAAGGAGGTAATTCTTCAATACTGGCTGCCTTTATATGCTTCACATAGTCGATCCCTTCCCATACGGCTCCAAATACTACTCCCTGTTGCGACAGCACATAATTTGCGAGCAAAGAAAAAACTCCACCGGAAGAACTTTGCTTGCGAATCTCTTCGTCTAAAGCATAAGTAGAATATGCTACCGGCAAGAGTGAATTTACCCTATCATCTTTAGTAATATAATTGACTGAAGGACAGCTATTTACGCAATTCCCACAAGAATTACATTTTTCATAATCTATTTGGGGATATCTAAATCCCTCTTCATCTTCATGCATGGAAACGCAGTCTTTAAAACAAGCATTTACACACGCATAACACCCAAAGCAATTCTTCTTCTTGATTATCGAAATATCTTCTTTTTTTTTCATCATTGCCTCCAATTAATATCGGTTTTGATAATCTTTGCAGGATTTCCGCCCGCCAAGCAGTTTGCCGGAATATTTTTTGTCACTACCGAACCGGCAGCTATCACGGAATTATCCCCAATTTCTACGCCTTTCAGAATGATACTATTAGTTCCTATCCAAACATGACTACCTATTTTTATAGGCAACATATTTGGTCGTTCTCGTTCTTCTTCATCTATTATCGTATGAATATCAGAATCTCGTATAATTACATTTTGAGCTATTGCCACATTATCGCCTATCGTAATACTTTTTGAACAGACTATTGTTGCATTCCTGTTTATATAACCACTGCCGATTTCCAAAAATGCATTTTTCATAACAACAACTGTACAACCAGAATGAACAGTAAAATCATCAATAACAACTTTAGCTCCCTCCTTCACTAAGAAAGTTGTCGGATTACTATAGTTCCAATTCTTCCAAACGAAGCCGATTTTGAGACTTTTTTTTATTGTAATTTTACTTTCATATAGAAAGCGCACAAGGCTATGCTTAAAAATAAGTATATTGCGTCGAAATATCAACAAGTGGTAAAAAGACTTTATAAGGCTTACCTGTCTTATATTTGAAATAAATGATTTAATGAATGTTTTGTTCACGAAAAACCTCTCTGATTATTTTACTCCACTCCAAATATCCTCTACCAGAAAAATGTGTAGCATCTCCACAGCCAAAGTCAGAATTCAATATGCCGTCTTTTGAGAAAATAGAATAAACATCCACTAGTATAAATTCATATTTCTGAGATATTGTATCTAAAAAAGCATTGACAATTTCAACTTTTTCATTTGCTAACTTTTTTCCCGTAGGAAAAATATTAAACACAATTAAGGGGCTGTTTGTTTTTTGCTTTATTGCTTTAATCAATGTTTCATAACGATTACATATAGTATCAATCGGAATTTTATTGTATATATCGTTAATTCCTATTTGAACCAAAATACTTTTGACATTATACTGCAATGCAACATCTAATCTATTAGTTACACCGGATATATTATCACCCCCAATACCCATGTTGATCATTTTATATTCCGGTAAAAAATCGCTCAGTAAATATTCATTTACAAGAGAATGTCCTATAAAAATAATATCATTTTCTGTCCTGGGAATTGATGAAAAAACCGACAATTTCCTATCGTAAGCAGTTGCGATTATAGGACCTCTATTTATCTTTCCCAGTTTATAAAAAAATGTACAGCCAAAAGATATGCTAATAATAAAAAATATTAGCAATAGTTTTGTTTTGTGAGAATCCATATATTTTTTAAAATCAATCATCGCTCAAAGCACTCCTCAACCAGTTAGCCGAATAAGTTCGCCATTCTTCTAAAATTCTATCTATTTGATCCCAGTCAATAGGACTACATAGAATTTCTTCTATTTCTTTTTGATTCTCATTACCTGTCAATAGACGATAATATAATTTTGTCTTTTCCAGTAATGTAATTAAGCGTTCATTTTGTTCTTTTTCTTTATGATTAGGAAGAACGATAAATGATTTATGAAATAAAATTGAAAAAACTGCGCAATGGAAAGAATCTGTTATTACATAATCTGCCGTATCAATATTGCTCAGCCATTGAGCAATAGAAACTAATGTTCTTTCTTTTTTTAAATCAACTATAGCAACTTTTTTTTCATGAAGAAGGCTTTGGATAGGAAGTGGAATATCTTCGCGTAATTTATATACAAAAATATGCTTGGATGATTTAGTTTGCTCCAGTTGAAAATGAGAACGATAGAAATCTGCAGTTAATAAAACTGAAGGATCACAGGTAACAACAACATCCTTTAAGCCTATCTTATTAAGAAAGACCGCAGAAGATTCTTCACGAACGCTAATCGCATGAAAGGTTTTAAGATGAGGCAAGACTTGTTGAGTAAAAGTTTGCGACCACTCTTTTGTTCCCATACTTGGTGCGTATGTAATTCTTTTTATATCCGAAGCTCCGAATTCAAGAAAAGGTATCTCCCTGACACTTTCATGCCATCTTTCGTTCCATACTTGCCCTGAACCAACTATATACACATCAGCCTCCGGTGATTTTTTTTTCACATCTTCCAATCGTGTATATTTACGGGAGAGCCTTAACATATTTATCTCCTTAAACGGTTTTTGTCTTCGCAAATAGCGCCATAAGGCAATGAATCTCCAGAAAAAAGGCCATTTTCTACGAGCCTTATCTCCAACGCTATAATAATAGCTAGGAACAAAATTAAGAATGAAATTTGACTTTCCAAGAAATTGCTGCAAAGCCCAAGCTTGCAAAAAACCTCCGTAATTTCGTGAATAAATTGAGGCAATTGTACAGGTTTTGGAAAAATTGTCTTTATTCATCGGAATGAACCTCCTTTTTTAAATCGTTATTATTCAATGCCTCTCTTAGCCAATTAGCTGAATAAGTTCGCCATTCTTCTAAAATTTCATCGACATGTTTCCAGTCAACAGGGCGGTAAAGAATCTCTTCTATTTCTTCTTTCGTTTCATTTCCTGTTAATAGTCTATATTCTAATTTTACTCTTCCAAGTAAGTCTATTTTTCGCTCATTTCTATGTTTAGATAACAAAGAAATAAATGGTTTATGGAATAAAATTGAAAAAATAGTGCCATGAAATGAGTCTGTTATAACCGCATTGGAAGTATCAATATTATGTAGCCATTGCGTAATTGAAAACATTTTATTTCTGCTTATAGTTGCTTCAACAATATTTTTTTCGTCAAGAAATTGCCGTATGGAAATTGGGAACCCTTCTCCCAAACGATATACAAATATACAACCTGAATATTTATCTTCTACTTTAGAAAAATGAAACCTATAAAAATCAGCAGTATGCAGAATTGTTGGATCACAAGTAACTGTAACTTTTTCCAAACCAATTGATTTTAAAAATGACACAGAAGATATTTCTCGAACACTTATGGCATCAATTTTTTTAAGATATGGTAAAATCTGTTTAGTGAATGTTGCAGGCCATTCTTTTCCACCCATGCTCGCTGCGTATGCAATTCTTTTTGCATTTGAAGAGCCAAATTTAAGAAAATGAATATCCTTATGAAAGATTAAAATTGCTTGATTCCATACCTGGTCTGAACCTGTTATATAAGCATCGGCTTGCGGAGGATTTTTTACCACATCTTTTACCGAATTATAAAGACTGGTAAGATTAAGCATATTGAATTCGTCGAAATATCCTTTTCTTCGCAAATAATAGCGCCAAAAGTAACGCCACAAAGCAATAAATCGCCAAAAAAACGGTAATTTCCGTTGAGTTTTTTCAGTTACAAGGCTATTCAAAGGTGCTGCTAAATTAAGAATATAATTAGATTTACCAAGAAATTGCTGCAAAGCATAGGCTTGCAAAAACGCACCGTAATTTCGCTCATCATAAAATGTAACAGTGCATGTTTTGTAATTAAGCATATTTTTTCTCCTTTAGAATTTCCAATTTATACACCACAAAAAACAAGCACATAAAAAAAGCTATATTCAATCCTATCGTTGCTGTCATTATTGCAACGCAAGCAAGCGTAGTACCAAGCATATAGCGATTGGATTTATCTATAGCCAGTTTTATTAAAGAATAGTATAAATATATTTGAGCCAAGATGCCAAAAATCCCTTGATTTACAGGTAATTTCAACCATACGCTTTCCAGCCCCAATAATTCAGGCCTTAGAGCTGACCAATAGCCTTCTCCTTTTAGTCCATACCCAAACCACGGGCTTGTTTCCAAAACTTGAATTGCAGCCAAAAACTGCATAATCCTCATGGTAAAACTAGAACCGCCAGCTTCGCCATCATCAGGATTAACAATAGATGTAATTGTAAGTAGATACGGAGATATCCAGTCGTAAAAAATAACTATAATAAACGGCAAAAACAAAGATAAACGCAATATGTTCTTAAACTTCAATATGAATAGCATTGAAATACCTACATATAATATACCTCCGCGACTGTTTGTAAACAATAAAAGAAAACACAATCCGCATATAAAAGAAATTTTCAGCCATGCCGGTGAATTCCATATCTTTTTATATTTCGTATTTATGTAGTAAAAAAATACAATTGCAACACTTGTATAGGCACTGCACGCCAAGGCGTTATTAAAAATAGACACTGCTCGCCCTGTTCCTGCACGACCTTCAAGTCGATAATCAAATGTTAATCCTTCATTATCAGGATTAAGAGATGCACTATACTCTTTCAATGGATTATGAAAGTCATTGAAACGTTCATAAAAACCATAAATAACAGCAATACCAAATACGACCATAAGGCCTTTAATAAAAATTTTAATATCTTCCGGCCTTTTCAACTCTCTCCAAAGCAGGTAAACAAAGACAAATTTATTCAAAATCTCTTGATAACCGGTCATTGTTGCTTGAAAAAGAGGAGTTATAGAAGATAGCAACGAAGAAAGAGTTAGCGACACTGCACAAAAAAAGAAAGCTCTTTTAAAAGGAAAACGAACATTATTAGAAATAGCTTTTGTTTTTTTATTGAAAATATAATCCAAACCTATGCACATTAACCAAAAAGTATTCATAAAAGTTTCCATTTGAACAAGCGGTAAACCTGATGAAACCATAAATGGTATCAAATTTGATAACATTGGAGTTGTAGCTGCGTACAGCAGAAAAGCTCTGTGATGATCTTTAAAGGCATACAGTATTATAGGCAGATATATCAAATGGAATAAATTCATATTTACAATTTACTCCTAAATAACTTTTTCTTAACAATATCTTTTAATAACCACCATATTATCAATGTTTTTCTCCAAATAATTGCCATACTCAAAGCCTTTCTATATTCTTCATGCATAGACTGGTTGAAAACATTCTCGTAAGCAATTCTATAATTCTTATTTAGCATAGGATTGTTTGTCGCAGCAGAGCCAGTACGACTTATATAATGATACACGATGTCTGACAATAAAATTACTCGCCTAACTTTCTGCCCCAAACGGAGATTCATCATGAAATCCTCGCCATTTGTGATTTGCGCTGGAATATCAAAAACAAAATCATCAAAAAGTTTTTTCCGCATTAAACGAGCCCAAAGTCCATGATGTATCTTTTTTTTCAGAAGGAATTTCATATATTGCAAAGTATTTTGCTCTAAATTATACGAGCTGTAAGGCGGTTTCCATTTTCCAGTGTACTTATACATTCCATACACTATATCAATATCATACCTCGTATGCATAAATAGCGTGTATATGGAATTTTCAGGTAGTTCATCATCGGAATCAACAAAGCATACCCATTCTCCAGACGCATTTTCAACTCCAGTTTTGCGAGCAGTAGTAACTCCTCCATTTCCTTTATGGATAACGCACACTCTAGAATCCTTGTTTTTCCATGAATCGCATAAAGTTCCCGAAGAATCCGTAGAACCATCGTTTACCAATATAATTTCCAAGTTTTTAAAAGTCTGCTCTGCAATGCTTTTTACACACCTATCTAAATAAGCTGCCGTATTATACACAGGAACAATTACTGAAATAAGAGAATTCATTTCCATTTCGCAACCAATCTCTGCAGTTTGTACACTAAAACCTTGACTATAAACTTCAACTTCAATTTTTCCTTATTTTCAAAATCGTATTCAACAACTGGTTTACCAACTATTTTTCTAAAAAAACAGTCCCCACTATAAACCTGCTTTCTGTAAGGCAAAATTTTTTGAGAGCGAATAATTTCTGACTTCGGAATCTCTTTCAATTCAACAACACCATCTTTTTGGCATTCCAAAAGTAATTCATTCATTTCTTCTGAACGAGCTATAATACCATTTTCACCAATTTTATATCCTTCCGCATCTTTGTACGGCGAAATATGAATATCTCCAAAACTTATATCTGCCAAATTTGCAAAATGGTCAATACATTGCAAACATCGTTCTGGTTTAAAATAACTTCTCAAAGAACTTTGAGAAGCGTAAGCATAGAGAAATGAAAAAGAATCTGAAGTACCATCTTTATATACAGCCTTCATATTGCCTAAACAACCATCATCTCTATAAGCAAATGTCTCAACATTGTCTTTCTTTACTTTATGCTTTTTGCATATATAATCAATGCATCTATAATCCTTTGTGCTAGAGCAATACAAACCAAAATATGCAAACACATTTTTTCCAAAATTTTTATCATAACTAGCCAATTTTCTGAAAGCTTGAATATGGCAAGGCAAACCGACTATAGCGACTGGAAAGTTTGCATTTTTAACCAAAGTGGCCATTCCATGCATTGAAACAGGACAATATTTGCTGCTTTTGGCAGAAAGAATTTCTTCTTTGGTTTTTGCTAAAAATGGTTCTGCTTTGAAAGGATCGCATTCTAAAAATTTTGTCACAATTGCACCGCCTATATGCCTTTTTTCTAAAAGCCAAATCAAAAATTGGCTTGTAACTCCGCCGGCCGCACAATGATAACGAATATCATGGTCAGTTGAATGCCCAATATAGCATATTTCAAGTTCGTTAAATAATTCTTTGCTTCTTTTTTCCAAGTCCATTTTATGCCCGGCACATACTTTAAAGCATAATCCGCAGTCATTGCATTTTTCTTTGTCTATAATAGGCGCATTAAAATGATTGATTTTTCCTATTTTTATCGCATCGGAATTACACACATCCTGGCATATTCCACAGCCTGTACATAAATAATTTTCAACGCAATAACTTACATTTTTCATTTTAGCGCTTCCCTCAAAAATTCAAAAGAAAAACTGCGAAATTCACCTATTTTTTCCTCCACCAAACTCCAGTTTACCGTTTTTTGTATATCCATTATATTTCCACTGTAAATTCTATCCTCCAAACACAATTTTTTCAGTAAACTGTCAATTCTTGAATTTTTTGACACAATCTCTTTGCTTGAATATCTATAGAAAGTCGAAAACTGTTTGCTATGCAAGCAAGAAAATACCGTACCGTGAAAACTATCGGTGCAAACGAAGTCTGCAAATCGAATTAAATTTACAAATTCATTTGGCCCAACATTATATGGAGCAAAATCTCCAAAACTTTCATCACTAGGCACATATTGATCTAAATGCCTTAAAGCGACTATCGGCAACTTTGTTTTTTCTTTCAATTCATTAACCGCATTCCTATGTTCTTTATTCGCTCCAAGCAAATACGCAAGAATATACGGTTTCTCAAAGAAAGATTTCTTTGGTATCTCCTGTTCCCATTCCTCTTTCGTCAAGAGCAAAGTTGGATCGCAAACTAAAGGAATTTCTTTGCCAGTCAATTCTTTGATTATCTTTTGCCCCGCAAGCTCTCTAACACTTATGTATTCTATTCTATTCAAATATTCTGCAGTTCTATTTTTTTGGTAAAATGGAATTTTTGAAACCCCAAAACTTGAAGCGTAGGAAATTTTGGGAATATAGCTTGGAACAAACATCAAGTTGTAAAAATTCGTTGGAAGGCCACTAGGGCTCCACAATTGGTCACTACCAGAAAGAACCTTAGAATAATTTGACGAGTATTCGCAAAGTTCTTTGTAACCATTGTAAATAGGCGATAGATAATTATTGAATTTATTATTGCAGAATGTATCAAAACATTTGTTCCTTATTTCATTACACTGCTTTATTTTTTTATGAAGCAACAAGCTTGCTTTTTTCTGCCAACGAGTGTATTTTTCTTTCAGTAGAATATGATTAAAAAGTCTAGGAATAGATTTTAAAAAAAATGAAGAAGATTTTCTATATCTGATTATTTTTGGTTCACAATCTAATTTTTGTACAGCCCTTACTGTAGCAAGTGATTGCAAAATTGAGCCATAATTTTTATGGTTATAAACTATACATAAGCCAATATTTCTCATTTTTTCCTCAGAATAGAATTATTAAACACTTCCATTAATTTCCTGTAATGCAAATCAGCATCATAAATATTTTCAATTTCTTTCCCGGCATTTTCACCCATTCTTTTAGCCTCATTTGAATTCTCAAAAAGATAATCAACCTTACTTGCCAAATCACCAGTATTCCTATACTCAAACAACAAACCAGTTTCCTTATCCTTCACAATATCCCTAAAACAACCTATATTGCTTGCAACAACACATTTATTGAACGCATAGCTTTCCAAAACCGTGTTAGGCAAATTTTCATACCAATTAGCCGGGCAAACTGTAAACAAACACCTAGCCAAATAATTCTGTATCTCATCAAACTTCATTTCTCCGAGAAATTCAATTTTATGCTCTACATTTTTTAACTTATTATTTATCTGTAATTCTAAATTTTTATCTGCACTCGGCAAGCCGATTATTTTCAAAGACTTTTTATTTTGCAAGAAAGCGTCTACCAAAATCTCTATACCCTTCTCCCGATCCAATCTGCCAACAAATAAAGCAAAAGGCTCATAAGAAATTGAGTCAGTTGTAGTTTTCAAATTTTTATTGAAAAATGTAGGAATGGTAAAGCATTTCTCTTTAACATATCCTGCTTCTATGAATTTCTTTCTCGTATGCTCGCAAGTGAATATAAAAGTATTTGTTTTTTTAGCAACGCCATAAAATTTGTAAAACGAGCGCATTATAGTTTTTGCAAATATTTGATTTCCGCAACGATTTTTTATTGCATTTGCAAAAGAACCTTTAATGCATTTTTCGCACAAAGAATGTGTTTTCATATTGTATAAATAACTATTAGGGCAAATTGCACCAAAATCAGAAATTCTATGAACAAGTGGAATTTTATGTTTTTTTGCAACACTTAACACAGAACAAGATATATATTTATTATATTGCAAAGCGTAAATTATATCAGGCTTTGCATCTAAAATTAACTTTTCTAGTTTCCTTTTTGCCTCAAAGGAATAAAACATCCTTAAAAAAAACTTAGACATATTTATTATATTGAAGTCCTTGAAATGAACTTCACTTCCGTTTCCTATAGGAGAAAGAAAATATCTTGAATACTCTGATCTTTCATTTTTATTATGCTGAATAGAAAAAGGGACAACTATATGCCCTTTACTTTCCAACAAAGCTTTTACATTAAACATGTAACGCGCAACACCGCCTTTCACAAAATATTCAACATTTAATAAAATTATTTTCATACTTCACCATGATTTTCTATCCCTTTGGTAAACACATACTTCACCACAATCCAAGCGCTCTTAATATATCTGCCAATCCTTTTGGGCTCGCATAAACACCGCCACAGCCATTCCAGCCTCAATGTCCTAAAAATACAAGGCGCACGCTTAACATGTCCGCTCAAAAAATTGACTGTCCCCCCCAAGCCAATCGCCAAACGAACACCATTGGAAGTCAAAAACTCCCTGTTTTTTACAATCCAAACTTCCTGCCTAGGCGGTCCCAAACACACGGCTATAGCCGAAGGCTTATTCTGCTCAATCAAAGTTTTCAAATTTTCATCATCATAAATGGATTCAGCAGCCGGAAACGGTGGCGAATAACCGATTACATTTATCTCCGGATATTGCTTTTTTACATTTTCTACAGCCAATTTATTAGCATGTTCCGTACTGCCCAACAATAAAATGCATTTCTTGTCTCTTTCGCAAATTTCGAGCAAATCGTAAATCAAATCACTACCGCAAATTCTTTTTAACCAAACTCGCCTTTTCAGAAGTATAAAAAATTCAATGGGATAGCCATCCACAACATTCAATTCCGATTTTTGGAGAATCCTCCTATACTCTAAGTCTTGTACCGCAAAACTGAAAATTTCAAGATTAATAGTATTAAGCTGAGTAAAATGGTCTGATCTCAATATTTCCGAAATCCGAGCATGCCACTCAAGTTTATTCTCATAAATAAAATTTATGCCTAAAAGATGAGATTTCATTATACCACCTCATCCCTTCCCAAAAACCGAACCCCAGCCAGAGACTCCAAACCAAAACTATTCGCAAACGCAGAAGATAGCGCATGTTTTTGAAAATTAAAATGTCCTTCCACAATCAATGGCATAGGGGGAAATATATAAAATACACAATGATTCACATAATCTTTTACGTAATCATTAACAACAGAGCCTCAGGGCGAGGCTCTCTTTAAAAACTACTATCTCATTGAAATCCAGCCACTTAGCATTCGCAAAATACTTAAATTTAGTGCATTTTTTGTAAAATACTTGTAATAACCGTTGCAACAGCCACAGCGGCTGCACTTATGCCACCTATCACAGCCGTCATTTTAGCAAAATCCCCTCGAACTCGTTCTATTTTAAGCTCAAGCCTAGATTCAAGCCCAGATATTTTGCTATAAATATCCGTTCGTAAAACGGAAAAATCTTCACGCAAGGTTGAAAAACTCTCGCAAAGGGAATCCATCCGCATATCTATGTGGTTTATGTGATTGCCCTGCGTATAGAGGGTCAAGGTAATAATGTCCTCATGCAAGAGGCCGCCGCCGCTCGCAATCTTTTTCTTTATCTCTTCCACCTTAGGCTTCAGAGATTCTAAAATGACATCATCCATTTTTGTTCCGTAATCACTATTCGTGACCATAAGTTATCTCCTATAAAATTACAAAATTAAACGAAAAAAAATGCCTGAATCCAAAAATTCAGGCAAAACTGTGCATAATATACATTCTTTTTCAATAAAAAAGTACAAAAAAAATATTTTTCCTGCATTTTGCAAACAAATGTTGACACTTTTTCAATTAAATATCAACATCGCGACAATCAAATCGAAAATCAAAATTGACACGCATGATGCCACCACCACATTCATCGTGGCATAACCTACACCTTTTGCTCCGGAACCGGCTTTTAAACCGCAGTAATAGCCCAAAAGGAAAATCAATGTGCCGAATACAAAGGACTTTAACACTCCGGCGTATAAATCTCTGCTGTCAAACATATATTGCATGCCTGTATAATACGTGTAACTTGTTATGTCTAAAGCTAACACACACACAATCCAACCACCTATCAAGGCCAAGCAGTTTGAAATAACACTCAAGGCAGGCAACATCACAAAAAATGCTACAAATCTCGGCAATGCCAAATAACGCAGAGGATCAAGGCCCAGAACTTCGTAAGCTGCCAATTCCTCCTTTTCCTTCATTGTGCCAATCTCTGCGGCAAGTGCACTCCCTACCCTGCCGGCCATCACCAATGCTGTTAAAATGGGGCCAAGCTCAATCAAAATCATTTTGCAAGCTGCCGTGCCCACAAACTTGTCCGGAACCAGATTTCTAAACTGATATTGAGCCTGCACAGTTGCTACCATCCCGGTGAAAATAGAGGTTACAAACAAAAGAGGCAAACTTGAAACCCCAATGGAAACCATCTGCTTAACAGTTAAATTCATCACTTTTGGTAAAAACGGAAGACGCTTTAAAGTAGATAAAAAAAGAACTATCACCTCGCCAATAGCAGCAATGCTATCGACAATGGTTTTGCCAATGCTGCGAATAGGTGATAATATCAACATCTCAACCATAAAGCCCCGCTAACAATCATTCATAAGCTCTGCTAAAACTGTCACTACCCGGTGGAGGCTCAGCAAAAGTCCGCAGATGATCTTTAAATGTAGTAATTTCTCCGTGAAACTCAAGCTCAATCTCCCCAGTCGGACCATTCCTGTTCTTCGCAATTATCAAAAACGCCTGACGCTGGGCCTCTATAGTCGGGTTCCAATCTTCGCCCTTTTTCTTTTTTCGCTCTTCAACTATTGGACGGTGTATAAACCAAACCATATCCGCATCTTGCTCTATGGAACCAGAATCTCGCAAATCGGAAAGTTGCGGACGGCCTCCGGATATGGCACGATCTTCCACCTTTCTGTTCAACTGGGCAAGAGCCAGAACAGGAACCTGAAGCTCCTTGGCAATCTTTTTAAGCATAAAGGAATTCTCCGCAACGCCAATATCCCTGCGCTCCGCATTTCCCCTTATCTTCATCAATTGCAAATAATCCACCACAACCAAATCAAGATTGTTGTTGTGCTTTCTCTTGAACACCCTGCATTTTGAAAGCAGATCAAAACCATGCGCATCAATGGAATCATCTATGTAAAACGGCCTTTCTTTCAATTCATCTGCCATGGCAAATAAAGTTTTTTGAACATCCGAATATACTTTTCCCTTTCTTAAATCGCTCAGGTTAATGCTTGCCACCGAGCTTAACACCCTCTCTACAATCAATTGCGCAGGCATTTCAAGGCTAAAAAACAGCACCGTTTTTCCCTGCATAGCCGCATTTGTGGCAATGTTTATAGCCAAGGCTGTCTTTCCCATGGAAGGCCGGGCCGCCAAAATGAGCAAATCAGATGGCTGCAAACCGTTTGTCAAAGCGTTGAGTTCCGTAAAACCGGTGGGGCAACCGGATAAATCGCCATGCTTGCGCGTAAGGAGTATATGCATCACCTCTTCCGCAACTTCACCTGCCTGCTGAGCGTTTTCCTTAACCTGATCCGTAGCCAAATCAAAAATGCGCTTTTCCGCAGACTGCAAAACAGTTTCCGGAACAGCATCCGGAGCTGTAGCATCCCTTATGGTATCATTGGAAGCATTCCTCAAACTGCGTAGAATGTATGCCCCGCGAATCATCTCCGCATAATACTCCACGCTTGCCGCACTGGGAACAGACTCGCTGATCGAAAAAATGTAGTCCTTGCCACCTACCTCTGCCAACTTACCATTTTTTTCCAGAATATTGCATACGGTCAATATATCAATGGGATCGCCATTCTTATTAAGGGCAATCATCGCATTCCACACCGCCTGGTTCTTTGAATTGTAAAATTCCGTTCCATTCTTCAAAATAAGCGAAATTTCGTCTAAAACCCTTGGGTCGCGGAAAACAGCCCCCAAAAGCCATACTTCGGCATCTACCGACTGAGGGTCACTATTTACATGATACTCGGACATTTGAAGAGTAATGTAGAAATTTTGTATATTACAACCATGGTAAAATTAGAAGAAGACGAAGACCTCTTGGATGATTATGATGAAGATTTCAAAGAGGAAAAACCTCAACCGTTGCCCGTTTATGATTATAAATCACGCCGTATTCTGGTTTGGGTGGAAGACAGGGAACATTTGCAAATTGTTGAAGATTCCTTGGCATATCTTTTGCCGCTCGCCACAATACGCATAACAGACAGCGAAGAAAAAGCCATTGAATTGTCTGAAAATGAAAGCTGGGATACCTACGTTGTGGACTTAACCGAACAATATGTCTCTACCAGCGAGTTTGTGAAAATGGCTAACAATAACCCGGATGTAATGCTTGTAGCACTCAATTATCCGAAACTCAACAGAGAAAATGAACAAAATGAGGTATATTTCGAACCACTTCGCAAATTATTTGATACGGAAAGCCCACCGAACCTGAGTCAAATGGAAAGTCAGGAGCAAATTTAAGCACTATGGTAGAGATATCGCTAAATCAGGTTTCGCTCTTAGGCAAAGGGCAGAAAAAAGAAGACTTCATAGGCATCGAGTCTTTCGATGAAGGTGTATCCCTTAAAATAAACGCCGGAGAATTTGTGACTTTGGTAGGCCCGGTGAATAACGGCAAAACCCGCATCCTGAGAATCATCGCCGGATTAAGCGAACTCACTTCCGGTTCTGTGCTTTTTGGCGGAAAACCACTTAGCGAGTTCTCTCCCAATTACGATAAAATAGCAATGGTGTTTCAGTCCCAAGCTCTCTACCCTCATCTCACCGTAAGGCAAAACCTTGAATTCGGGCTTAAAATGGTGAACCTGTCCAGAGAAACCATAAATGCCAGAACATCCGAAATTGCAGATTTACTCGGCATAACCGGCATAATGGAAATAAAACCCAGAAACCTATCCGGTTCGCAAAAACAACTTGTAGCCATAGCTCGAGCCTTTGTAAAACGCCCGCAGGTTTTGATTTTCGACGAACCGCTTTCCGAGCTTGACTCTCAGTTGAAAGTGAAAATACAATCAACAATAAGGCGCTTTTGCATAAATCATCAGGCGACTGTTATATATGCAACCCGCAACCCATCCGAAGCCATGACCCTGGGAGATCGCATAGTTTGCATGATAGACGGAACAATTCATCAAATAGGCACGAACCATGATCTTTACAACAAACCTGTAAACGAAACCGTAGCTCGCTTTATAAGCTACCCGGAAATGAACTTTCTTGAATTTGAAACCGGAGAAGAAAACAACGAATACATTCTGAACTTGATACACGCCAACTGCACCATACATGCACCGAAGGTTTTTAAAAAAATAATAGGCTCTTACCCAAAAGCAAAAATAGGCATCAGAGCAGAGAATTTGAAAATAGTTCCCGAGAAACCAAATACAATACCTATGGTCGTTGAAATGCAGGAATATGTAGGTTCCCAGTCAATTCTCTATGTCTCGCACGAACATCAAACCCTAGCAGTTGAGGTGCCGCTCAGCGAAAACTATGAACTGGGAGAAACAGTGCACATTGAACTGGCAGAAAATGGAATTCACCTGTTTGCCGATGGGAAATTTGTGATATGAAGTCCAGGCTTGCACTGTTCTTTCTGCTGCTCTTATCGCTGCTACTATTCGGCTCATGCAAAGAAGAATCTTCTTCTGAAAAAATAATACACTTATGGATTTTCAACAATAGCCCAAGCCCCTTGGAAGACATGAATAAAATTCTGAAAGGTTTTCATGTTGAAAATCCCGGAATTAAGGTTGAAGTCACCGTTTTGGACTGGGGTAACGGTTTTCCCAAAATTGTGCTTGCAGCTGCAACTCGCAAAGGCCCCGATGTAATTCAGGTTCCTTCCACTTGGGCAGCTTCGCTTACAGACATAGGCGCACTTATGTCGCTGGATTCCATTGCGGATATTTGGGGAAATCCGGAGCAGTTTATAGAAGGCGCAAGAGAGACAATGAAGCCCAGAAATTCCGAGCATATCACATCGCTCCCCTGGTTCCTGGATGTACGACCTTTTTATTACCGCAAAGATGTTCTTGATTCTTTGAAAATAGACCCTAATATTATAACCACAAGAGAAGCATTCGCAGATGTTCTGCAAAGGGTAAAAAGAGCGAGAATTTCCATAAACGGCAAGCTTGTCAACCCCATGGCATATCCGGCAAAAAACGATTGGAATATTGTCCATAACCTGTCTTCATGGATATTCAGCGCAGGCGGTTCATATTTGAACGAAGACTTGACCAGGAGCAATTTACTTGATCCGCAAACTCTTGACGGCATTCACTTTTATTTTGATTTTGTGAAAAACGGTTTTAACGATTACTCAAATCTTGACAAAACAACTGCCGGAGTGAGTAGCGACTTTGACCAGGGAAGAACTGCTTTTATAGGTGAAACCACATCAAAATCCATGTATCTTGACAACCAAAATTTTTTCCAAGCCAATGCTAGTGCCATCGCAATACTGGAATACGGTTGCATAATCCCTCCGACAACCAGAAGGGGTAAGCCGGGAAAATACTTTTTAGGCGGCTCAAATTTAGGGATATTCAACTCAACATCATTCAAAAGAGAGTCTATCACTCTTTTAAGATATTTAACAGCGCAAAGCGATGTTCAATTCCAATTCTCAAGGATATCGGGTTTTTTGCCTTCGCTTGCGGAAACCTACGCATTGCCTTATTTCTCGGAAAACAAAAATCGTAAAATATTTCAAACAATAGTTGAAAACGGAGTGAGCTACCCGGCCATATCAGCCTGGAGCGCAATAGAAACAGATGTTTTAACAAAAAGGCTCAACAACATATTCAACATAATAGCCGGCTCGGAAGGAAAGCAATGGCCACAAGCACAAATAGATTCGGAGCTTTCGGCAGCCGATAGGGAGATAAACAATATTCTAAGCAGGGACAATCAAAAAAGGCTAAGCGAATGAAGCAGCAGAATAGCAGAATAGCATTATTTTTCGCATTGCCTACAAGCATCCTTCTCCTGTTTTTTTTGGTTTTGCCGGTCCTGTTCAACGTACTCATAAGCGCATTTGATATTGGCAATAATCCCCAGCAATGGTTCAATTCATACGTGGCCCTTGATAATTACGCAACCGCTGTTATGCAAGACGGCTTTACAAACGCTGTGAGAAATTCCATAATATATACCCTCGCAACAACAATCTGCGTAACCGTAATAGGACTGGGAGCTGCTATTTGCCTTAGAGAACCTTTCAAAGGCAGAGGGGTTGTTATAACTTTGATAATGCTTTCGTGGTCCATTCCCAGCTATGTGGTTGGAATGTTTTTCGGTTATCTTTTTCATCAAGATAACAGCGTTATAAATTTTTTGCTCTTTGATATTTTGAGCATGGATTTTTATTCCGGGTTGCTAGGCATGCAATGGAGCTATAACGAAGTTGGGCAACTGATCCTTCCAAGATGGCTGGATAGCCAATATTCGGTATTTATAATAGCAATTCCGGCTATATGGCACTACTGGCCGTTTGCCATGCTTTTATTTTTGGCTGGCATGCACTCAATTCAAGAAGATGTGTATCAAGCCGCAGCTATGGACGGTGCAAAAAAAGTCAATAAATTTTTGTATATAACTTTCCCAATTCTAAGGCCGGTTTTTTTGGCAATTCTTGTTCAGAATTTCATAATAAATATTTACAATTTTAATATAGTTGTGATGATGTTCGGCAATGGAACCATGATTCCGAGCAAAGGCGCAGACATGATAATCCCCTACATATTCCGTACATCATTTCAGTACTGGAATCTGGGAATCGGCGCAAGTTTATCCACAATGCTAATGTTGCTCGTAGGAATTTTTGTTTTATACTATTACAAAAAGCAGAGGATGAGCTGATATGGATAAATTCAAGTACGGAAAAATTGTAGCTGCATGGACTCTTGCTTTGATCAGTTCCGTACCTATTCTGTTTATAGCATGGCTTTCCATATTGAATGCGGAAGATATTAACCAATCTGCCTTTTTCCCACAGCAAAGAAACAACAAAGTAACCTATTACGAAGAAGATATTGCGGCAACATCTCTAGGACATGTGTACCGCAATGAAGAAAAAATAGCAGATATAAAATCAGTAGCAACTTTTTATACTAGAAAAGGAACAAGTGTTTGGGCGTTTAGTGCAAATAAAGGATTGGTTGAAATAGATTTGATAAGCAAAAGGCAAATTAAATCTTATGATTGGGATTTTTTCAAAGATAATTATGAAAATTTCGACCATTTTAAATTCTATCTTTCCGGCGATATTTTGCCTGAGCATTTCGCATGGCTCTCAAATAAACTGAACTACGCTCCCGTTTTGCCGGGAGACAGCACATCTCCGTCAATTTCTTCAATAACCGGAATAAAATTTTACGAATCGGAAGGAATCATAGGGCAGCTCAACTGGATTTTAACACCTAACAACAGAGCTCTTAACTCCATTCTAAACCACTGGGGAAAATGGGATGGATGGCTTAACCCGCAAATACACAACCTATTCAAAATTCAGAATCGCACTGAAGAAGAAAAATTTTTGCTGTTTCGCTTCTGCTTGTCTGAATTGTTTCCTAACAGAATTTCACGTTTGAGATATTTTCCGTGGCAAAAAATATGGGTTAATCAGGTAGCCAGCTCAGGTCTTTCAATTTTATCTGCCGGAGATAAAATCATAATGGGCATTCGCGGCGACCTTTTCCCCGGAATAGCTATTTTTGACACAGATTCAAAGCAGCTTTCCTGGATTACAGAAGCCAGAGGGCTTCCAAGCGCATCTATTCAGAACATTATCCAAATTTCAGACCACGAAGTATTGGTAGCACACGATGTAGGATTCAGCATAATTCAATTCAACGCAGATAAAATAACTCATAATTTTATGTTCGGCGAATATGACCTTCCGTATTTGGATGAGCAAAACCTCTACATCAAAACACTGGGAGAAGATAAAATTGCCATAAGCTACGGAACCTCAAGCATAACATTTGATTTTCGCAATCTAAAAACCGAACCAGCTTACGAGCAAAGAGCCCTGCCGCCGCTTGTAAGCTCTTACTATGAAAGCGATCTCGGGTATAGATGGCTCGGTTACAGCGATGGAAGATTTGAGATAGTAAACGATTCAAATTTGCAAATGAGCTCAGGCGAAATTCCCAAGGGCAGCAGAGCACTCCAATTTACCAATTATCAAGACATAATGAGAATTATGCCTTTGGCTTCATTTATCAAGAATTCGGCTTTGGTTGCCATAGCGGTAAGTTTGCTGTGCACGCTTCTCGCCATATTTCCAAGTTATGCAATAGCCCGTTTAAATTTTTTCGGCAAATCCAATATTACAAAAATCCTTCTCTCTTCTCAGGTTCTCTCCAGCCTTCCATTCCTTTTGCCGATTTTTGTAATATTCATAATTTTGCAAATGAAATCTTTCCAAATGTTCAACAACTTCTCCACAATTATATTTGTAAACATCCTGTTCTTTTTGCCGTTAACCGTTCAATTCATGTACGATATGTTCAAGGCTATCCCGCCGAATCTTGAAGAGTCTGCCATGATGGACGGCTGCACTCCGTGGAAAGCATTTTGGAAGGTGATTGTTCCGGTGATTCTCCCTGCGCTTGCAACCTGCCTCATTTATATTTTCCTTTTTGTTTGGGACGAAATTTTATTTATATGGATTCTATCAACAGATTCCGGCACAGCAACTTTACCGGTTGGAATAAGGCTTGCGGTTGGTCAAATGGCTAATCGTCCCGAACTTTTAATGGCATTTTCGGTTATAGCCTCAATTCCGCCGATGTTATTGTTCTGTTTTGTGCAACCATTTTTGCTGAAAAGTTTAACCATGCACAGGAGATAAAATGCGTTTATTGGTGTTATTATTGCTTGCAACACTAGCCTTTTCTCAGGATATAAAGGTTCGCAAAGAGGTTTTACCTAACGGTTTAACGGTGTTATTATATGAAAACAAACAGGCACCTACCGTAGCTTGCAGGCTTTTTTATTTAACCGGTTCCGTTCATGAAAACCCCGGAAATTCAGGGCTTGCCCATCTTTTGGAGCACATGCTGTTCAAAGGTTCTGAAAAACTAAAAGCCGATGAATTGTGGAGTGCATATCAGGAAGCCGGGGGTACAGACTTAAACGCTTTTACAACAGATTTAATGACAGCGTATTTTGTGAACTTGCCTCGCAACAAAGTGGAACTTTTTCTGTGGCTGGAAGCAGATAGAATGCAAAACTCGGTTATGAGAGACTTTAAAGCCGAGCGCGATGTTGTTCGTGAAGAGCGCAGAATGCGCTATGAAGACCCTCCTAGAGGGCGCTACAGAGAAACTTTGCGAGGCATGATTTACGAACTTTATCCTTACCGCATTCCAACCATAGGCTGGGCTTCTTCCATTGAAAACTTAACGCAAGAACAGGCAGAAGAACATTACAGAAAATATTACAAACCCCGCAATGCAATTCTAGTTTTTGCCGGCGATTTTTCTTCGGATTCTCTTTTGCCTAAAATTCATGCATATTTCGGCAACATACCAACAGGTGAACCTTTCCCTGAAATTCATTTAAAGGAACCTGAGCAGGCAGGTGAAAAACGGCTTATAGTTCGCCGCAACGATGCAACCCCCAGTGTGGACATATATTTCAAAACTCCTTCGGTCACAGATTCCGCAATTTATGCTTTAGATATTGCAGAGGGTGTTCTCAACGGCCGCAGCGGCAGGCTCTACAAAAGACTTGTTGAAGAAGAAAAATTAGCCACAAGCGCAAGCGCAAGCAACAATCCCAACAAGGCACTCTCAACATTCAGCGTTTCTGTTGCATTGAAACCCGGAGCTAGCCATGCAAAAGCAGAGGCCATTGTTTGGGAAGAGCTGGAGAAGCTGAAAAAAGAACTGGTGAATGAGAGGGAATTCCAAAGGGTTATAAACAACGCTTATGCAGCACAGGTTCGCAGTTTAACAGACATGGCAGGAGTAGCCACGAATCTTGCATGGTTTGAGATGTATGGTTCTTACAATTTATATTTGAACTGGGCAAAATCTTTGGAAGCAGTTAGCCGTGAAGCGGTGAAAGATGCGGCAAAGGGTTATTTTACAAAGAACAATGCGGTTACAGGATGGATGGAGAATTTATGAAAGTTATGGTTTGCGGACTTCCGGGCAAAATGGCGCAGATAGTTGCTGCGGCATGCGCAAAGAGAAATTTCAATGTAATTCCGTTTTCGCTAACCGGCGAAGACATGGCTGAGTTCAACGGTTTCAAGTTGCTAAGGCTCACGGACAGGGATAAAAAGATCAAAGATATTCTGGCAGAGTATCCCAATTTAATAGCTGTTGATTACACTCATCCGAGCGCAGTGAACAGCAATGCGGAGTTTTATGTGAAGAATAAAATTCCCTTTGTTATGGGAACTACAGGCGGAGACCGTGAATCTTTAATGGCATTGGTAAAAAATGCAAACCACCCATGCGTAATAGCTCCGAACATGGCAAAGCAGATTGTGGCTCTCCAGGCAATGCTTGAATGGACAGCAAAAAATTTCCCCGGCGTGTTCAATGGCTATAATTTGCATGTGATTGAAAGTCATCAAAAAACCAAAGCCGACACCAGCGGCACGGCAAAAGCGTTGGTGAAAAGCTTTCAAGATATGGGTGCGACAGGCGATGTGATAGAAATGGTACGAGACGAAGATTCACAAGTTAAAAAAATGGCCGTTCCCAAAAAATATTTGGATGGCCATGCATTTCACACATATTCTCTTGACAGTGCAGACAAGTCTGTGCATTTTGAGTTTCGCCACAATGTGTGCGGCCGTGAGATTTACGGAGAAGGCACAGCTGATGCCGTTGAGTTTTTAGCAAAAAAAATCAAAGCCGGCAATGGTGGCGTTTTTGACATGATCGCTGTATTAAAGGGTTAATCTACGAAATAGAAAATTTTTTCGCCCTTTTTGCTCATTCCGTAGCTACGGGCAACGGCCTCTATAGTCAAGGTATCGTCTATAAGTGCCAATTTTAGTTTTTGCTTTCTCTCTAATTCGCCTTTCAAAAAATCACGTTCGTTTCTGAGTTTCTCTATGTTCTGTTCTTTTTTTGCAATATCGTCCATTCTGGATACAAGCCCTGAGATTCCAACGATTATTGAGCAGGCAAAAAGGATCATGCAAATTTTGCAAATAGCTGATATAGGCAAATTGCGTTTACCTATAACCCCAACCTTTACGGTTATGGTCTCCGTTAAATCCTGCATCATCTGCACACCGGTCTTTCGTCTTTTGCCAAGCATAGCATTAATATAGAAAACTACTCATGGCGAAAAATATTTTCATTGTTAAAAATATTTTTTTTCTACATTCATTCTTATGAAATACGGTACCGTGAAAACCGAAAAATTATACTTTACAAGCGCAGAAGCCGCTGAGCAGGTAGGCGTTCCGGTTAAGGTTTTACATTCGTGGGAAAAAGATTTCCCCGAATTAAAACCTAAAAAAAACAAAGCCGGCAAAAGGGTTTACAACCAAATCGACATTGAAACCGCAAAACAGATTAGCAAAGTTGTAGGGGCTGCCCCTTGCGGCAGCCCCTACAACCAAAATCAAAACGTTAAAAAAAACAAAACGAAAAAAAACGCAAATAGCGAAGAAATCTTGCTGAAAATCCGCAACGACTTACTTAAGAACCTCCTCCGTATCCATCGCAATTAGCAACTCCTCATTTGTGGGCACAATCAAAACATTCAAATTGAAAATTTCCAGATGAGACAGAATTTTGTTGCGCACAGGCTCGGAGTTCTCCCCTATTCCACCGGTGAAAACAAGAGCATCAACCCTCGGAAGCGCAGGCATAAGAGAAGCTATCTCCTTAGCCGCACGGTAGCAAAAAACCTCTATAGCAATCTGTGCCCTCTCATCACCGGCCTCTGCCTTCTCCAAAAGGATGCGCATGTCGCTGGAAATGCCGCTTAACCCCAAAAGACCGCTCGCCTTGTTCAGCAATCTGTTCAAAGCATCAAAATCATAACCCAAAACTTTATTTATATGAAGCACTATGCCGGGATCTATAGAACCGCATCTTGTACCCATAACCATGCCTTCCAACGGAGTCAAACCCAAAGTTGTGTCCACAGACTCCCCGAACTTCACAGCAGCAGCACTGCAGCCATTACCCAAATGAGCTATTATCAAACACAACTCTTCCGGGCTTTTTTCCAAAAGTTCCGCTGTTTTCTTTGTCACAAAACGATGAGAAGAACCATGGAAACCGTAGCGGCGAACTTTATATTCCTCGTAAAGGCTGTACGGAAGGCCATAAAGATAAGCGTGCCTGGGCATGCTCCTGTGGAATGCCGTATCAAATACAGCCACCTGAGCAAGCTCCGGAAAATTCTTTTGCGCCGCCGCTATGCCCTGCAAATTAGGAGGGTTATGCAAAGGAGCCAGCACCGCACACTCCTCTATAGCCTTCAAAACTTCACTGTCTATCAAAACGGATTTTGAAAATTTTTCACCGCCATGCACAACCCTGTGCCCCACAGCAGCTATATCCTTGTCTTCGCCAACTTCAACAAGCAAACTCTGTATAACGGCAAGTGCCTGGCTATGATTGGGAGCTTCCACGCTTTTCTTGTAAACTTCAGCGTTTTTCTTTGCCTTTAAGCGCGCGCCAACGCCAATCTCTTCCACAGAGCCGCTAACAGAAGCCTTACCATCGGCAGTATCTATAACAGCAAACTTCACAGAAGAAGAACCACAATTTAAAACTAAAATTCGCATTTGAAAAAAGTAGTAAAAATTAATGCTTGCAGCTCTAATTTTGTATCTTATATCCCCCATGAATAAAAGCTTACATTCCATTTTAGAGCATTTAAAGAGTGCACCGGGTTCATATTTGAGTGCTTTGCGCACAAAGTTTACAAAAAAAAGCGGACTTGTGCAGAATTCCAAAATACTTGATGAATTGCGAAGCGAAATTTTAAATGAAGACAGACGGCAAAAATGGACACAAAAAAGAAGCGAGTGGGAACTTCAGGCTTTAAGCTTGATCTACATAAGCGGCAGCAGAGGCTTGCACTTCAGAGAACTGGAACGCAGTTTGGATACCGACCAAAAATCTCTTACTCTTTTTTTAAACGAAGCGGCAAGCGAAATGTTTATATGGCAAGCCAAATGCCAAGGAGCCGGCGTTTACTACGGATTCTCTGATTTTGAAGAGCATTTTTCCAGCTCCCTGACAAAAACCGAAGAAACAACGGAATCTATTGTATGGGTTTCCAATGAAAAAAAAGCCGAATTGCACCTGTTGTTTATGTTATCCAGAATACAGCTCGGCAAAATTTCTATAAAAAAAGATCTCTCTTTCAGCCACATAACAAAAAAACACATAGCAGACATTTTCAGCGGAAATAAAAATATTGACAATGCAATAACAGAAGATGAAATTCGCATGCAGCTCGCTTTTCTTCTATCGGAAAAATGGTTGACAAAAGACACCGAAAGCTCCGTTTTAAAACTGCTAGCTCCGGCTTACGATTTTCTGCAGAACAACGGATTCAGGCTTTTTTCCGAATTTCTTTTTTGGTGGGAGCGGGAAAGGTTTAAAAACAAAGGTGAATTGCTAAAGCTTTTAAAGATCTTTGAGAAACCGGTTAGCGCATTAAATGCCGCAAGAATATTTTGGCCGCGAGATACACGCTCAAGGCTGTTTAAAAACAAAACCTCTGCCGGTTGGAGTCAATTTCCAACGCCGCTAAGAGAACTTTGGATTTTGGGAATATTGAAAATGCAGATGAAAAAAAAGAATATTTTCATGTTTTCCCTTTCCGAATTCGGAGAAAATGTTTTCTTTGCAAAGCGCTCAAAGGAACGTTTATCAGAACCCATTATATCCAGCAGTTCAAACTTTGAATGGTTTTTATCGCAGAGCAACGGCGCGCTGAGAATTTTTCAAATGTCATGTCTTGCGCAGATGAAAAACGAAGAAGACCCTCTGCGCTTTTCAATTAGCAAAGAATCTTTTTTAAGCGGTTTGCGCTCAGAGCTTCCAAACAATTACACTCAGGATTTTATGCTTTGGAACAACGCTGTGCCGAATGTAGCCAGTGCTTTGAATGAATGGCTTCGCATATACAGCGATTCTTCCATTGATTCCATGTACATTTTGCGCATTAGAAATGCGGAGAAATTTACGGAGCTTTCCGCATATAAACCTTTTTTAGCCTGTGTAGAAGAGATAATCCCCAACTGGGGCTTTGTTATCAAAGAGGCAAACGAAGAAAAAATTAGAGGTATGTTAGCGCATTTTTCTTTGGAGCCTCATTCTACAATCAAAAAAACAAAAGAGGAAGTGCCTCTGCTCAAACTCGCGGCAACGGAAGACTTCAATTTGCCAAGTCCCGTGCCGGAAGGCGAAGACACTATGTTTGCTCTCAATGTTTGAGAGCAATTATTACCTAACCGGCACACGCAACATTCGTTTTTCGCTACCGAACGACACTTTCACAATATACACGCCTTTTGGCAGATGACCCAGCGATACATTGTGTACACCGCCTGCGAGGGTGTATTGCGATACGCCCCTGCCGTTTAATGTGTACACATCTATCGTTGCGTTATGCGTTGCGTGCAGGTTTATGCCGTTGTAGATTTGCGTGGCCTGGTTGGACTGCGCTATCTGCGGCAATTGGGTTGGTGTTACTATGCCGTTGCTGCTGCTGCTGGGGGTGTCTTCGCTGGAACTGCTGCTTGGCGTGATTTGGATGCCTTCGCTACTGCTAGAAGACGTCTCTACGGAAGAACTGCTTGGCGCATCTTCGGATGAACTGCTGCTGGGCGTGTCTGCGCTGGAACTGCTGCTTGGTGCTTCTTCGGATGAACTGCTGCTGGGTGCGTCTGCGCTGGAACTGCTTGGCACATCTTCGGATGAACTGCTGCTGGGTGCGTCTGCACTGGAACTGCTGCTTGGTGTTACGCTGCTGCTGCTGGGCGGGATTTTTTCTTCCCATTTCGCATAGAATTCCGTTGCATCAGATACGGTTGTTATCCGCCTTGGGAAAGTTACCGCAGTCATGAAATCTTCATCGCTGTACCAGCCTTTAAAGTCATAGCCTTCTTTTGCCATTGCCGCTGGGGCGGTTATATTGACATTGTAATTAACGCTTGTTTGCGTTGGCTCAGGAGTGCCACCGTTGGCATGCCAGGTTAATTCATAAGAACGAATCGTTGAGCTGAACTGCGCCGTGTAGGTTCTGTCTGCCGTGGCCGCCACAATTGTTCCCCAGCCGGTGAATGTGAACACATATTGCGCCGTTGACTCTCTTTCGGGAGTTTCGCCTGTGTATTCGGGGATTGTTCCGTTTTCAACTGAATCAACCGCTACAACAACACTGTTTATGCTCCAGGAAATAGCACGAAGCTGAACCCATCTGGCGTATAGCGTGATGTTTGCAGTGATGGGCGTTTCAAAGTCGTACTCTATTGTCAGTCCGGAGTTTGAGTACCAGCCTTTGAACACATAGCCGGTTCTGGTAGGGGCTTCAGGCTCGCTCGTTACGCTTCCCGATTCCACTAACCGGCCATTAACTGTGGTGCCACTGTTGCTGTTGAATGTCACCGTGTAACGTTGTGCCCACTTTGCGTAGAGCGTGATGTTTGCAGTGACCGGGGTTTCAAAGTCGTACTCCTCTGTCAATCCGGAGTTTGAATACCAGCCTTTGAACACGTAATTGGTTCTGGTCGGGTTTGCAGGCTGGCTTGCCGTGCTTCCAACTTCCACTTCCGCTGCGGCCACTGCGCTGCCGCCATTGCTGTTGTATGTGACATTGTAAGTATTGGCGGTAATTTTTACCGAGATGAGATACACATCGCTAACTGTTCCTGTTTTTGCGACAAACCTAACATAGCGTGTGCCATCGGGCATTGTTTTTGTGGCGTTGGCTACGCTGCTGCCGCCTGTGAACAAGCCCTGGTTGGCAAATGTAACGCCGTCTGATGATGTGTGCAGGTAAATGTAATCGCCGTATCTTGCGGAGATGGCAACCTTCATGTTCACGGCATCTGCCGGGAGAAGCGGAAGTTCGGCGATGGCACCCTCATTTTGGAATATAAGCTGGCCATTGTTTGCGCTGCCCCAGGTGACACGAGTAAGAGTCCAGTCGCTAACATCGCTGGCCGTTGTGATATTGCTCTCATAAGGCAAAGATATTTGAGTTTTTTCCACCCACTTTGCATAGAATTCGGTCGCTGCATCAGCGGTTGTTATCTGCATTGGGAATGTTGCCGCTGTGGTGAGTTCTTCATCCATGTACCAGCCGCCAAAGCCATATCCTGCTTTTGCCATTGCTGCCGGAGCGGTTATATCTACATTGTAATTTACGCTTGTCTGCGTTGGCTCAGGGGTGCCGCCGTTGGCATGCCAGGTTAGCGCATAGGAGCGAATCGCAGAGTTGAACTGCGCCGTGTATGTTCGGTTTGCCGTGGCTGCCACAATTGTTCCCCAGCCGGTGAATGTGTACACGTATTGCGCTGTTGATTCTCTTGTGGGAGTTTCGCCTTTGTATTCGGGGATTGCTCCGTTTTCAACGGAATCTACTGCTACAACAACATTGTTTATGTTCCAGGATATGGCACGAAGTTGTACCCATCTTGCGTATAGCGTTATGTCTGCAGTGACCGGGGTTTCAAAGTCGTATTCTACGGTTAATCCTGAGTTTGAGTACCAGCCTTTGAATGCGTAGCCGTTTCTAGTCGGGGGTTCGGGTTCGCTTAAAGTGCTTCCCATCGCCACTTCCGTTGCGGGTACTGCGCTGCCGTTGTTGCTGTTGAAAGTCACTTGCGGGATGTCTTCGTCGTCTGCGACTGGTTCGCTTATGCTGTTGCGCAGGTAGGGATAGCCGTTGTTTACGGAGTTGTTCCTGCCCCAGGTTTCGCTGAAATCCCAAGTTTCGTAAGTGGCTTTGCGTTTCATTTGCGCCGTGGTTTTCGGGGTTCCTTTGTTGGTTTCGTTTTGACCGGATAATTGTGTGTCGTAGTAGGAGTTGGTAATTGTGCCAGGATTCCATCCCACCAATCCGCCCAATCCTCCTGTCAATCCACCGCCTGAGCCGTTTACTTTCCCTGCGGCGTAGGATTTGGCTATGATGCCGCCATTCCTTCCCACCAATCCGCCAGTCATGTTACTAGAACTTGTATTTTTCACGTTTCCGGTGGAGTAGCAGTTTTCTATTGTGCCATTATTGGCTCCTGCCAATACGCCAACGTTATTACTGCCGCCTCTAGTGAATCCAACAAATGAGGCTTCAACCCCAAGTTTTTCAACTCGCCCACCGGTTCCTATCTCGCCGAACAGACCCAGAGAAGTAGTTGAAGAATTTATTTCAACGTTTATATAAACGCCGCTTATCACTTTGCCATTGCCGTTGAATGTACCCTTGAACTGGGTCGTGGATGTTCTTCCTATTGGTGTCCAGGGATTTGCGAATGCGGTTTTTCCCCACTGC
>Ga0209755_10001188_pt1 | contig 42331 bp, 39 predicted proteins | sample TergutCo191P1_FD_187301 | JGI IMG/M metagenome (GOLD analysis project Ga0209755, IMG submission 187301) | Cornitermes sp. P1 segment gut microbial communities from Petit-Saut dam, French Guiana - Co191P1 (SPAdes) (version 2) | ecosystem: Host-associated > Arthropoda: Insects > Digestive system... | reverse complement strand
ATTCGCTAATTTCCCAAGGTGCTGCCAAAATAGCGGGGCAAATCTGCCCATCCAAAGTAACATACGGCGCGGAAATTTTATCCGCGCAATAATCGCCGCGAGCCAGGCTTTTAAAGGGCTTGTCCCCGGCGGCATTGCCCAAAACAACACGAATCGCGCCATTGTCAACAATCAGCTCGCCATCATTGTCAAAAACACTAATACTATCCGCCGCAATGCCGCGATTATCAAAACCATAGGCATATCGGCAATCCCCATTGGCGGGCAAATCCGCCAAAAAGTCCACTTTCAGCCATTTAATAGACCCATCATGCCAAAAACTAAGCGGCCGCGCTTGACAAATCGCCTCATCCACCCCAAACCGCGCCAAATCGCCATCAAAAACCCACCCCGCGCCAAAAGGCATACAAACCGAGGCAGGCTCACCCGCCCTATCAAAATTCGCAAATTTCTCAAAATATAGCTCGCCCATTTCGTCCTCCCAAAAAGTCCTTTAACCCAATTATATCCTATCTCCTGCCAATTTGCAAGAATTTAAATCAAACGGAATGGATATTCGCGTTGGCGCAAAGGCGACCAATGGCCGCCCCTACAATTATCATACCCTGTTTTAGGGGGCTTCTATTTGGTCTAATTGGGGATATCCGCGCTCTTTCAGGCTATTGTAAGCGGCTTGCAAATCGGCGCGAGCGAATAATTCCCGAAATTTGGGCTCGAGAATAATTTTCTCGACAGATAAATCCATTCTGCCCTTTTTGTGGAGGGTTGAAAAGCCGGTAGTGGGTTTATGAATTAGCTTTCGTGTTGTTTCCACAATATCCCTGTTGCTTACGGTCATATCCAAAAAAATCCTCGGTTTATAACCAAATTTCTTGCACTCGTTGTAGGTAGATATGTATCGCTCCCTCAATTCGCGCTTTAGCTGCTCCATTAGCATCGCTCCTTATTTTGGAATTATTGTGATTCTATGGTAATTTGAATTGCGGGATTGCCGGCTTTTTGGGATGTTGTTTGGAGGGTGATTTTGTCGCCGGGGGTGGCGCGGATTATCCATCTGATGCGGGCTTTTTGCTGGACGATATTGCCCGCGCCAAAGCCATAGCCCTCGCGCATGGCCGCGCGCCCCTCCAGATGGGGGATTTCCCGCTCGGGCTTGCCATCCAAAACCTCCGCGCCATCTAGCTTAATTTTGATGGGGCGGGCTATTTTGGTATCTTTTGACATTTGCGTTAAATATGTGGCCATATAGCCTAGGTTTTGCAAATCGATTTCTATTTTCCATGTGTTTGTGTCTAGTTTGGTTGTAATTGGTTTATCAAATGCCAACCGCGGTAAAGTGCGGGCATGGCGATACATAAAGCGGGCGTTTTTTTGGCATTCCTGCTCCAAAAATTGCGGCGGGCAGTTTTGCTGTAAAAATTTGGTATCAAAGCCGCCTATTTCGATTGCGCCTAGCTGTGGATGGTCAAAGGGCGTCCAGGCATTGAAGCCCTCGCCGTTTAATTCCGTATCAATCCATTTTAGAGTTTTGGCATAATCCTCGGCCAGTTCGTTATCGTCTTTGTCTTTGTGCGGCCACATATGCAGGCCGGCGCGCAGGCCTAAATCCCAAAGCTCCACCGTGTAGCCGGGTATGCCCATGTGAAAATATAGCCAATCATCAAAAGCCCCGCTCATGGGTTTTTTGCCGGGGTCGCTCAAAAAGCCGTCGTAGACATGGATGCAGGGGTAGCCCGTTTCCTCGGTGGCCATTGCGCCGATTTCTTTGAAAATGCGCATATCGCCTTTGTGGCTGTCTTTTTCCGGCATAATGCTGGGCGGCCGCAAAATCACGCCGCCTGTGGTATGCAAAGTAGATGCGCCGCCGATATTTGGATGGCTAATGACAAAATCTGCCAAAGCGCGGGTTTCCGGCTCGGATAGTGGATATGCCCCGCCGCCGGGCACTTTATGATGCAGCCCCCATTCAATCGGATAATTGCGGTTAAAATCCAGCCCCCAATGGGCGGGGGCTTGCTCAAAGCTATGGCCGTTATAATCATTTATCATGCCCTCTTGATAAATGGCGTAATATGTGCCGCCCTCCTCATCCGGGGCGCGCTTTAGCATGCGGCGGCCATCGGCCGGGTCGGCTTTCCAATTGCCCAGCGGCGTCGCCACGCGCATCAAAAGGATTTTGCCATCGCCATTGATATCCTCGGGAATCAGCCCGGGCAGTTTTTCTGCAAAGGGAAAAGGGCGCGGCGCAGAGCGGAGGGTGGCGGGGGTGGTGAGATAAACCTCCGTGCCGTCGGGCGACAAACGTGGCAATATGTAAAAAACATATCGCCGCAAAAGCTCGGCAAAATCCGCCTCGGCGGAGCGGCTCAAAAGCTCGTCGATAGCATATAGGGCGGCCATCGAGCCTGTCACCTCGCCGGCATGGTGGTTGCCATCTATCAGATAGGCGGGCTTTGTATCAGCCGCGCCGGTGGCGGCATCGGTAATCTCCATTAGCCAAAGCTCGCGCCCCTGGGGCGATTTGCCGATGGTTTTCAGCTGCGCCAGCCCCGGATATGCGGCGGCCAAATCATGCAAAGCCTTTGTCAATTCCTCAAAAGCAAAATAATGGTCGTATTTCAAAAACATATTATCACTCCTCTAATAATCAAATTATAACACGGTTCCCCAAAATTTTCAACCCGAGTTTTCAATCCATTTCCATTAGCACTATTGTTATTCGGTTTTGCAGATATTCGGCGGCTTGGCGGGCGTCTATTAGGCCGTCGTGGAATTGCTCTAGCACTTCGTGGATTATGTTTTCGATGGGGCGGGTGACGGTTTGGATATGGCGCATGGGCATATTGCCCATGGCATAGAGGGTGTCGCCAATGATTTCGGATTGGTGGGCTATATTCGGGCTCGTTAGGCGCATCCCAAAATTGTCGCGGATATTTGGCAATTGCGCCGCAACATTCATCCCTACCTGCCGCCGGAAAAACGGCTTGTAGAGCGGCTGGCCTTGCATCGCATCATTATAGACGGTAATGCCGCCAATATTTGCAGGGTTTTGGATAAACATCATAAAATCCCATGCTACTGCCTTTTGGGCGGGGGTCGCGCCATTGCTTAGGGCAAAAGCCGGGGCGAAATTGTTAATCAATAGCTTGCCATTGTGGTCTACCATAAAGGCATAGCCGCCCTGAAAATAGTCATTTTCAAATTGGAAAAATGGCTGTATGGTGGGCGGGACGGATGCTCTGTCAAAAATATAGTGGTCATTTTGGATTCCGGGCAAATAGAAAAAGGGCATGCCGCCCGAAAAAAACGGTATAAATGACGTTGCATTATTCGACATAGACTGCGCCCGCATTATGACTTGCTCAAAATCAGAATTTTGAAAATGAACCGCCCCCTGCGCTATATTTACATAATTTTCCAAATTATACATAACACCCCAATGGATATTATAGGCAAAAAACATATAGGGCTGCTGCTCGGTGCTAAATTCCTGATGCAGCCGCTGCAAATCGGAATGGGTTATAAAATCATATCGGGCAAATGCCTCTGCCAAGCCGGGTACGCTACTATTTGCAACAACAACCTCATACCGAAAATCCGTCGGGAAAACATGCAGCCGCCCATCTTTTGCCATAGCATCAAAAACATTCATAAACCAATCATCCGGATTAAAATCCGGGGCGGCATTCATTATCTCAAACCAATCAGCGAGGAATAATCTGGTCACAACCGGGCTGCGCCAATCTATGCCCAGACTATTGATCAGCGTAAATTCCGACATGCCCGACATCAAATCAAGCCCAATCAGCTCCGTCGCCTGCTCGGGAGAATCAAACGCGCGAAACTCGATTGTAATCCCCGGATTTGCCAGCATAAACCTCTGCGCCAAAAGCTCCATCCCAAAATGCTGCCGCTGCGTACCACCCACCCTAATTTGAGGAACATGAGCAATTGCTATAGTCGTGCCATAAAGCAAACTACGGTCGGCCAAATACTCCCCAACCGTCCGCGACGGCCCCCGCTCAGACGAGCCACACGCCGCAAATGCCGCAACCCCGGCAAGAGCGATAATGAATAATGCTGATTTAAAAAATTTGCGCATAATTTTCCCTCCATATATTTGACGGAAATCAATCCATTTCCATTAGCACTATGGTAATACGGTTTTGCAAATATTCGGCAGCTTGGCGGGCGTCTATTAGGCCGTCGTGAAATTGCTCTAGCACCTCCTGGATAATTATGGAAATTGCCCTGGGGGTGGATTCGATATGGCGCATGGGTAAATCGGCGATGCTTTTTAGGGTGGCCGAAATGCTCGTGATATAGTGGTTTCTGGGGTTTTCCATGCTCATATCAATGGGCATCCGCAGAAAATTCCCTATGCGCGAGATTTGCTCTGGTACAAAAATATCGATTTGCCGATAAAATAGGGGTCTGTGGATGGGCTGGGAATGGATATGAGAATTCCAAAAAATGGAATTTGTTACATTTTCGGGATTTTGCATAAATTGAATAAAATCCCAAGCCACCGCCATTTGCGCCGCCGTTGCCCCCTGACTAAGCGCGAAAGCCGGCGCGAAATTGTTAATAATAAGCTCGTTGTTGGCATTGGTCAAAAGGGCATAGCTACCAAGCTGCGAGCGGTCGTATTCATAATCAAAAAAGGGCTGGAGATTTTGAGGGGACGAGTTTCGCCAAAAAAGATATCCAAAATCAGGCCTATCATGAATGGTAATCAATTCCACGCCATATGGGGCTAGCGGCATTTGCCCAATAGCCAAATCGGAAATGCCGCGAGCATGGCTGATAAAATCTATAAACGAATCGCTTTGAAATCCGACAAAACCATTTGGGATATCCAAAAAATATGGCAAATTATACATCACCGCCCAAAAGGTGCTATGATGGGGGAATAGATGGGCGTATCGATAGCAGGCGAATTGGGCATGAAGCCTATGCAGATCCGCCGGCGAAAGAAAATCGTATCCATCAACAGCCTCCGCCAAGCCGCCCGCCCGCCCATTCGCCATGAGCACCTCGAAATAAAAATCCTTTGGAAAGACAAAAAGCCCATCATCATTGGCAAAGGCATTGAAAACATTCATAAACCAATCGTCTTCGTTAAAATCTAAATCAACCGACATTATATCAAACCAATTCACAAAAAACCGGGATGTGCCCATATGCCCCCAATCCAAGGCGCGGCTATCTATCAGCGTATCGGATTGCCCTGCCATTAACTCGACACTGACAATCTCTCGCATCCTCTGCGCATTTGCAAAATTGCGCACCTCGATTGTAATACCGGGATTGGCAATCATATATGCCGCCGCAAGCCCGGGAATCCCGAAATGCTCCGCACCGCGCCCAATAAAAACAGGGGCATATGCAATGGTAATGGTCGTGCCATAAAGCAATTCCCGATTTTCCAAATAATACTCAACACCCCTCCCATCATCCCGGCCGCCGCAGCCCACAAAAGACATACCAAAAACAACCACAAATAATCCCGCCAAACATCTGATTGATAATTTTTTCATAATAAATCCCCTTTGCAAAATAATATGTTAATCCATTTCCATCAAAGCAATAGTAACCCGGTTTTGAATTAACTCGGCAGCGGCTTGGGCGGTTATTAGGCCGTCCTCGAAATACCGGAGGGTTTCGGTTATGATGGTTTCGATTAGGCTGATTGAGTCGAGTGCGCTTGATGGGCTTGGGGGTAGCTCGGTAAATCTATTTAGGGCTTCGTATATTTCGGCGATTAGGTATTGCGGGTCGGATGCTTCGCCGATTATCCTGCCGCGCAAAACATCCAGCACTACAGGAATTTGGCTTTCCAAATGGAAAAGCGTCATTGGCCTATAGACCGGCTGATAGGAAAACAGGGGCATAAAGCCCTCTCTGGGGGTTTGGATAAATCGCATAAAATCCCATGCCAGAGCCTGCTGTATCGGGGTTGCCCCGGCTGTTATGGCGAATTGCATGGCTGGAGCGGGTGCTACCAAAGGACTTCCCGCGCTATTGGCAAAGGGGCGCGGCGTAGAAAATAGGGCGTCATCATCATTAAAGAAAAATTGCAATGTGCCGCTATGGCCTTCGGAAAAAAGAAAACGCTGCGAACGCGCCATTTCTAGCTGGGGAGGATTCATAAACCCCGTAGGAAAAAATGGATTCCTAAATGTTTCGCGGCAGGTAAATTCGAGAGCCTCCGTTATCATTTCCACAAACTCCGGATTATCAAAATCAGCAACCAGATTTTCCATATCCAAAAAATTGTTAATATTCATTATAGTAACCGCGCCAGGGCTAAAGCTGGGGCTAATATAAAAATGCCCATCCGGGTTAAACTCATGGTTTAGGCGAATTAAATCAGCACTAGTTAGCACGGGCAATTGCGCCACGGCCTCTGCCAATCCGGGTATGGCCGTATTTGCCGCAAACATGCGCATACTAAACATCGTCGGATATATAACAAGCCGTCCCCCTGCATTAGTTTTTATCATTTCAATAATTTCCATAAAATAATCATCTTCATTAAAATCTGGGTCTGCCCGCATAATCGGCATCCAATCGGCAAAAAGGCGGTTGGTGCGCAAATCCATCCAATCAAGGCCGATAATTTCGACCATCGTCGGGGCGGTGCCCGCCATTAGCTCCATGGATATATGCTCGCGATATCGCTCTCGCGGCTCGTCATATTGCCATTCGATAATAGGCGTCAAAACCTGAATAACAACACCGGGATTTTGCGACATATATAAAAGCGCCATCTCCTGAATCCTCGTCGCCATAAACATATTCGCATTGGTAAAATTTGATATGGTCAGTGTCTGCCCATAAAACAAACTGCGGTCATTGAAATACCGCGCAAAATCGACCTCGCCCGCTCGCCTATTTCCCCCGCACCCAAAAAGAGTCGCCACCATAACAATAATAATCATAATCGACACAAATTTCATAAAATCCCTCCTTTTGATACTAAAAAATCAATCCATCTCCATCAGCACTATTGTTATTCGGTTTTGGAGGTATTCCGCCGCTTGGCGGGCATCTATTAGGCCGTCGTGGAATTGGTTTAGCACATCTTGGATTATGTTTTCGATGGGGCGGGTGAGGGTTTGGATATGGCGCATGGGCATGTTGCCCATGGCATAGAGGGTGTCGCCTATGATTTCGGCGTGGTGGGCTATGGGTAGCGACATGTCCATTTTTACGCGCATCCCTAAATTTTCGCGGATGTTTGATAATTGATAATAAACACTCTGCTGCATCTGCCGCCGGAAAAATGGCTTGTAAACCGGCTGGCCATGCATCCAGCGGCTATAGATATCAATACCGCCGATATTATCCGGATTTTGGATAAACATCATAAAATCCCATGCTGTCGCCTTTTGGGCGGGGGTCGCGCTATTGGTCAGGGCAAAAGCCGGGGCGAAATTATTTATTAGCAAATAACCGCTGTGGTCTATCATAAAGGCATGGCCGCCCCGAAAATAGTCGTATTCAAATTGGAAAAAGGGCTGGAGGGTGGGTGGGACGGATGCTCGGTCAAAAACATAAAGGCCATTTTGGATTGCCGGCAAAACGAAAAAGGGCATGCCGCCTGAAAAAAACGGCACAAATGACGTCGCGTTATTGGCTATGCCCTGCGCCTGCATCAAAACCTGCTCAAAATCAGAATTTTGAAAATTCGCCATGCCCTGCGGGATATTCACATAATTTTCCAAATTATACATAATACCCCAGTGAACATTATAGGCAAAAAACATATATGGATGCCGCTCGCTGCTAAATTGCTTATGCAGCCGCTGCAAATCGGAATGGGTCATAAAATCATATCGGGCAAATGCCTCCGCCAAACCCGGCACGCTGCTATTTGCTATGACGACCTCATACCGAAAATCCGTCGCAAAAACATGCAGTCGCCCATCTTTTGCCATGCCATCAAAAACATTCATAAACCAATCATCCGGATTAAAATCCGGGGCGGTATTCATTATCTCAAACCAATCGGCGAGGAATCGCGTGGTAGTCGGATTTTGCCAATCCAGCGCGAGATTATTTATCAGCGCAAATTCTGAATTGCCCGACATCAGCGAAATCCCGACAAGCTCCATAGCCCGCTCCGCCGAATCAAACACGCGCAGTTCAATCGAAACCCCCGGATTCTCCAGCATAAACCGCTGCACCAAAAGTTCCATCCCAAAATAATCCCGCCAATGCCCAAAGGTGCGGGGAACATGGGCGATAGTGATGCTAGTGCCATAAAGCAGGCTGCGGTCGGCAAAATAGTCCGCCACACTTCGCGTTGGTGGTCGTTCAGAAGTTCCGCAAGATGCAATAAGCATAATCCCAGCAAATGTCACAAAAAATAACATATAGCTATAAATTTTACGCATTAATTCTTCCCCCTTAAATTTCTCCGCCCTCCGAGAATCATAGACCCGCGAAGGGCGGAAGGTTTCATGTTACTGCACCAATCTCAATTAGGTGTAAACAAGGGTGCGAATTAGCATCTGCCACATCCACAATACCCAGGTCTGCAAACAAACCAGCAAACACATACTGGCGGCCGAATGTCAACCGGCGGGCAGAAGCATTGCCAGTTTTCTTCGCATGAGCAATGTCCGCAGCATCCAGTCCAGCCAAATGGGCTGATTCCCTGGCCGTCTATTTCATAGCCGGGGACACAGCATGATAATGCTGGCGGCTCGAAATAGGTTTCGGCGTATGTAGCGATGGGTAGGCTGATGGCAAAGGCTAATGCCACCGCCATCACAACAGAAATAATCTTCTTTTTCATTAGCGGTTTCCTCCTTTCGTAATATTTACCAAAATATCGGCGGCTGGGTGATATGTAGATATGTATGCCGCAAATTGTTTTGGCATAATATTATTATATCATGCATTTTTCGATTTGTCTGTGTCGTTCCTGGCACAATTTTCATTTTTTGAAATTGTGCCAGAAACGACACAGACAAATCGAAATAAATGATGTATAATAAAATTACATCAGCGAAATATTTCGCGATGAATAAAATTTTAGGAGGAATCTCCCATGAAAAAACAAAAGAAATCTATTGCAAAATTGTGTGTTGTTGCGTATGCGGTTTTTAGTCTGCTTTTGGCCTTTGTGCCAATAGTGCCAAATTACATTTATCCTACTTTTCCCAAACTTCCATGTTGCGAAGATATTGCGTGATTTCATTAAAATCTATGCCAAGGTTATCCTTGGCATATTTATTTGTGGTTTCTGCCAAATCGGGCATCCGATTGACTTTAAAGGTATGATAGGCATCATATAATAGCTCTTTGCTCTCTGCCATGCGCCCCAATTCAAAAAGACAAATACCTTTATGCCCCACAAGCATCGGCAGAAAAAACATATACCCGGTTTGTAGGCAAGCCAATATCCCCGGCTCGCAGAGCTCCAGAGATTCCTCAAACCTTTTATCCATCATCATATATTTGGTCAGATGATAAATAATGCTCGGATAATGCTTTCCTTTATGGGTTTGGTCGATGCAGCATGTATCGAAATTCTCCTTTAAACCAAATCCGATATTTATCGCCTTGTCAAAATCGCCAAGCTCGCCATATACCATTGCCATCAAATTGATTATACCGCTTTCCTGATTGGAAAGATAGTATTTTGCGATTTTTGCCTCACTAAATTTCGGAATGCTTAATTCAATCGCCTCATCGAGGATGGTTTTGACACGATTTCGGTCGCCGCCTTTGTTAAATAAATTCGTTGCTTTGCTCATCAGCACATATTGGAGATTGAATTTATCGGAAATAAATTCGTCAATAGCCTCCATTTCCTTGATAATCTGGTCTGCTTCGGCGGTTTTGTTTGTAGACAAACAATCTTTTAGCCTACCCATCAAATCTTTTGTTTCCGATTCTTCCTTTGATATTAAAACCGTAAAATGGGAGGCGTCCATTCCCAACCTTTGAAATAATGCCTCGATTTTGCGCTTTTGCGGGGCGCGCTCTCCATTTTCTAGGCGAGATAAATTTGACCTGGCAATAATCCCGCGGGCGAGGTCTTCTTGGGTAATACCTTTTTGTTCGCGTAGCTGGCGAATCAAAAAACCTAAGGGGTGATTTGCCATAATTGCCTCCTTTATTGATATAAAAATAACAAAACTACTCCATTTCCATTAGCACTATTGTTATTCGGTTTTGGAGGTATTCGGCGGCTTGGCGGGCGTCTATTAGGTTGTCGTGGAATTGGCGCATGGTTTCGCGGAGGATTGTTTTTGTGGGTAGGTTGATTTGGCGGACGTGGCGCATGGGCATGTTGGCGATGGTGGTGAGTGTGGTTTTGATGCGGGCGGTGTAGTATTCTGGGGGGTTTTGCATTGATGTGTCGGTGCTTAGCATGGCGTTTGTGTTCATTGTGAAATTGTGGGCAATGGCTTCGGGGAGGATGTGGTTGAAAAGGCTGCGGGATACGGGCATGGACGAAAGATGGCTGAAATAGCGCAGGGTGGGGGCGTTTTGCGGATTTTGGATGAATTGGGTGAAAAGCCAGGCGGCCGCCTGCTCGGCCGGGGTGGCGGCGGCATTTAGGGCAAAGGCGGGCAGGTGGTGGGTGATTAGCAATTTGTTTTCGCCGCAAAGCAAAGCCGCAAAGCCGCCAAAATCATATTCCTGTGTGAAATCAAATAGAAATTGCAAAGAAAATGGCACTAGATTTTGCATAAAAAGATAATTTTGGCTGGCCGCATGCATTCGCGCGGGGGTAAAGCGCATTGTCCAATTTGAAAATGGCTCGACAAAAGGATTTGCGGGATTTGCAATCCCATTGGATGTATTTATAAAATCGATAAATTCTTGGCTTTGAAAATTCACATGGCCGCTGTCCGGGTCGATAAAACTGTTTAGCTGATACAGCAAAGCCCCGTAGGTATTAAACCGCGTATGGAGGAAATGGCCGGAATCCGCCGCAAAGCGGGTGTGCAGCGATATCAGATTTTGTTTGGTCACAAAATCATATTGGGCAAATGCCTGGGGCAGGCCGGCAATCGAATTATTTGCCGCCACTATCTCAAAGCGGAATTCCTGCGGCAAAATAGGCAGGCGGCCGTCCATTTCCACGGCGCGAAAAACATTCATAAACCAATCGCCCTCGTAAAAATCCGGGCAAGCCGCCATTATCCCATACCAATCCGCGAAAAGCCGCGCCGTGGCCGGATTTCGCCAATCAAATGCCTTTGATGAAACCAGCGTATCCGCCCTGCCCGCCATCAATTCCAGCCCGATAATCTCCGCGGCGGCATAAATGTCATCAAATTCACGAACCTCGATTATTATCCCCGGATTCTGCTCCATAAAATCCTGCGCAAACCGGGAAATGCCGAAAAATTCAAATCGCCCGGGATAGGCAAATGCCACATTTGATATCGTTATTTTTGTGCCATAAAGCAAATCCGGATTTTCCAGATATTCGCCGATATCCCTCTCATCGCCCCGCCCCGCGCTAAAAATTTGAAAAACAACAAATAAAACTAGAGCCGCGCCAAATACAGCGGCTATTTTTTTCGTCCTCGATTTCATTTCATAACCTCCTAATTATTATTGTGGAAACAGTGATTTTGCAGTATTTGCGGCCTCGTCAAAATCGCCATGGAGCATATTTATCGATATTTTGTCAATCCCATGGCGTATGCTAGGCGCGTGGGTCATTTTTGCCAGCCCATCCAAATGAATTTGCGCGGATTTTTTGCTAAATTTTGCACAAGCCTTGATTATGCCGTTTAAATGCGCCTTTAGCAGGGCATTATCCGCCGCCGGCTTGGCCTGCGCATCATTTGCATTATCCACCAAATGGCTCTCCAACTTATGCACAACCCCCCGCAAAGCCGCCACAAACCGCGGCGTTTTGGCAAAAATCTCCTCGGTATTGGCATCCCGCCCGGCCTGCTCTAGCCCCATGGCAATATCTGCCAAATCGTCCTCATCGATATTGCGCAGCGCGCTTTTCATCGAATGCACATGGACGGTGAATAGGCGCAATGCGGCAACATCCAAAATCCCGGCATCTATAATGGATTCGATGGCCACCAAAGCCTTTACCGCATCGCGCAAAAATGGCTCTATCAGCATATCCATATCCTCGGCGATATCCGGCGAAATATCGCCATTTGCCCGCGCCGCCTCCAGCACCTCGGGCGGCTGTTTATCGCGAATCAGGCGATTTAGGGTGGCATTTAAAACCCGGGTATCTATTGGCTTTGATATAAAACTCTCAAACCCATTGTCCATAAAAAACATATCCTGCCCCACCAGCGCATTCGCCGTTAGCGCGACTATCGGATGGGCATATCCCATTTGCAAAATATGGCCGGCCGCCTCTATTCCGTCCATTTCGGGCATCATATGATCCATAAAAATAATATCGTATTCCGCCCCCGCATGGATTTTTTCAACGGCAATCATCCCGCTATCGGCGGTTTCAACGGTCAGCCCATAGGGCAGCAGCAGGCCCTTCGCCACATGCAGATTGCTCTCCACATCATCAACAACCAAAACCCGCCCATAGGGCATAGGCTCGCGGGTGAAGGCAACAAGCCTTTTGTTATCGAATTGGCTAGTGTCAAAATTTTCCAAACTTTTTGCGTTTTCCTCGCCCAAAATTTCCGCTCCAAAAATCCCCTGAGGGACGGTAATGTTGATTTTAGTGCCTTTGCCGGGGGCGCTGGTCAATTCGATTTCGCCCCCCATCATTTTCACCAGCCGATTGGTGATGGCCATGCCTAGGCCAGTGCCCTCGATAGGCGTCGTCGGGGCATTATCATCAAAACGCACATATTCTTCGTTAAAAATTCGGCGGGTTTGGGCATGGGTCATCCCCCGGCCCGTATCCGAAACGCTGATTATCAAAGCCACATTTTCGCTATCCAGCGGCTTTGTGCTAATAACCAGTTCGACCCGCCCCTCGTCCGTATATTTAAAGGCATTGGACAAAACATTATTGGCGATTTGGGTAATGCGCAGCTCATCGCCCAGCAGGCGCGCGGGCATATTTGGGTCGATATTCAAAATAAATTCCAAATGCTTGCTACCCAAATAAACCATATTTAGCTGGGCGATTTCGATAATAAAATTTGCGACGCTATATTCTCTGGGATTTATTTCCATTTTGTCTGCTTCCACCTTTGAAAGGTCGAGCAGATTGTTAATAATCGACAATAATAGATTGCTGGAATTTCGTATGCGCAAAAAGGCTTCTTTGGTTCGCGAATTGATGGTTTCGCGCTCTAGCTGGATTTCGGATATTCCCAAAATCGCATTCATAGGAGTTCGGATTTCATGGGAAATATGCGCCAAAAATCTGCCCTTTGCGCGGTTTTGCGCCTCGGCGATTTCGCGCAGCTGGATTTCCTCCATAGCCCGCACAATCAGCCTCACATCATGATTATAGGAAACCACTATAGGCTCGCCATTTCGCTCCATTTTCACAAAATTGGCCTCGAAAGGAATGGTGTTTCCATAATTATCCATGGCCTCCCATTGCTCAACAACCCAATCATCCCGAAAAGCCCGGTCTACCAGCTGTGTTAATTTTTCATCAGTCGGTGTGCCATCGGGCTGAAATTTCGGGGCTAGCTTAATATGGCTCCGCAAATACTCCTCTTTGCTGCCTATACCAAAAAGCTCTCTAAATCGCCCATTGCAATCAATCATTTTGCGATTTTTGTCAAAAATTTCAATAAATAAAGGCGAGGCCTCCAGCAGCATATTTGCAAATTCTAGAGCCTGCCTTTCATGCTCTTGGGCATCCATCATATCAGTCAAATCCCGCGAGTATTCCAAAACAATAAAATCATCATTATGCCGGGCGCGGATATATGTGGCCTCGGTATGTAAAATATGGCCATCCGCCCGCAAAAGCTTTAGCTCGCCCTTGCTATAGCCAACCTCCAGTGCCTCGCGCACAAAAGTACGAATCCGCGCAACGCTATCCTCGCCCTCATTTTGAGTCGGCGGCAAATAGTCCTGCCAATTATTCAAATAATCCTCTTTTGAATCCGCCCGCAACATGCGGAAATTGGCCTCATTGCAATCGATAGCCTCGATTTTGGAATTAAAAATGCATATGGCCATGGGGGCGTATTCCAGCATCAGGCGGCTGCGCTCCTCAAATTCGCTGATTTTTTTCTCGGCGGCATGCTTTTCCCGCAAATCATCCACATATGATACTATCAAAAAAGTATCGTCATAGGGATATCTGATTAGGGTTATTTCCGTAGGGAAAATCTCGCCGTCCATTGTCAAATTTATCCAAAAAAATTTCGCGCGGCCTTCCTGCGCGGCCTGCTCAAAAACCTGCCGCATTTTTGCGGCCGAATCCTCGCCATCCGGCTGAACAGGGGGATGCAAATGGTGAAAATTAGCCAAAAACTCCTCCTGGCTAGATGTGCCAAATAGCTCGTGGGTTTTTTCATTGCAATAAAGCGGCTCAAAGCGGTCATTCCAAATGGTCATCATATATGGCGAGGCATTTAGCATAACCTCGCTGCGCTCGATAGCCTCGCGGCTTTTGGCCTCGGCGGCGCGAATCTCGCGCATATCATGCAAATATACGCAAACAAAAACATCATGCCCCGGATTTATCCGCACCAAAACCGCATCCACCGGTATCGGATTTCCCGCCATATCCTGATGAATCCAGCCCACGCGCAAATAGCCCACCTCAAAAGCCTGCGCTATCAGCTCCAGCGAAAGCTCGGTCGATTTGCGCCCGCATGGCTGATATTCGGGCATCAGGCGATTAAAATTATCCACACACTCCTGCTTATTCGCCAACCCAAACATTTTGGCGGATGCATCATTTGCCGAAATCATATTAAAATTCATATCCCAAAAATTGACAGGAATGGGAGTAGCATCCAGCATTGTGAAAATTAAATTTCTCTCATAACTCTCCGGAGTATTATTCATAATAATGCTTGCCTCACTCTCTCGAGCAATTCGCCATCATCAAAAGGCTTTTCGATAAAATTTTCAATCCCCAGCCTAGCCCCCTGCGCCAAAACGCCGCTATCCACCGTGCCAGACATAAAAATAATCGGCGCGCTAGCCCCCGTGGCGCGAAAATGGGCGGCGGCCTCAAACCCATCCATATCGGGCATTTCGATATCCATCAAAATCAAATCCGGCGCGATTTTTTTGGCTAAATCCAGCATCCGCTCTCCTGATGAAATAGTAACAACCTCGTAATCCTGCCGCAAAATCGAATCCGACTTTATCAAATAAATATCGCTATCATCAACAACAAAAACAACCTTTTCCAAAATTTACTCCTCCATTTCATAAATTTTTGTGCAGTAATTATACCATAAATCGCCAAAAAACGCAAACCAAATAATGACAATTTAGTATTTTTTTTGCTCATAAATTCGGCCGACAAATACAGTCATATCGTCGCGGATGTTATTTCCATAATTTGCCATTCCCTTGGCCAGTATGTAATCAGCGGTATCCTGTGGCGGGGCGGCGGCCATGGCCTGCAGCGCGCGGATAATCCAGCCCTCTTTTGGGCTGCCCCCATTATCCGAATCCGTCACCCCATCCGTCATCATCACAACCACGTCGCCATGGCTCAAAACCGCCGTTTCGATATGCGCATCCACATCCTCCAAAATCCCGACCGGCAATGTGCGCGAGGTGATAGTGCGAATCTCGCCGCCAATTTGCGCCAGCGTAGGCGCAGCCCCAATTTTAATAAACTCCGCCATGCCGCTATTTAAATCGATTGTGCAAATATCCAGCGTCGAAAAAAGCTCCTCGGAGGATTTTAGCAAAAGAGCCGAGTTTATCAAATCTAAAGTGGTGGATTTATCAAAGCCCTGCTCGCTAAAATCCTCCAAAAGCTCGATTGCGGCCTTGCTTTCCTCCTGCGCGCGGCGGCCGCTGCCCATCCCATCCGAAATCGCCATCATCCCATTTCCGCAGGCGAGCTGCATAAAGCTAAAGCTATCGCCGGATTCCGCGCCGCCGGTTTTATTGGCGCGAGCCGCCCCCCAGGCTATCGCATAGCGGCTGGCGGCGGCAAATTCCAGACGGACAAGGGGGGCAGAGCCGCCAAATAGCGGGATTTCCGCCCGCAGCTCCATAGGGCATGCCAAAATGGCGGAGATTATACGCATAACCTCGCTCGTCAGGCCGTTTGTGCCGCGCCGCATGGTAATATCCACCTCCGCCCGCCCAGCCCCATTTCGGCTAACAACAACGCTGCGAACATCTATTTTTTCGAGGCTCAATGCCTGCATAATGCGGTTTTCCTCGGCGGCATAGCTCACCAATCGGCGGCGCAGCTCCCCGGCAAATTTTTCCATCACCCGCGCCGCGCCAGCCAATTGCCGCCCTGTGCTGGCTCGCGCATTAGATAATCTATTGCGCCATTCAAAATTTATACAGCTAATCTCATATTCATGATTTATCCCCGCCAGCAAACGCACGGCATGAATGCATTTTGCCGCCAAATCCACGGGCATATCGCCCAAACTAATTTCCCCGGTTTTGCCGCATATTGTCGCCAAATTCACAATATGCTCCTCCATCTCTTTCGACCCCCAGCAATCCCCCTCTTTCGGGCATCCCGCGCAACAAGACGCGCGAATATCCGAAATCAGCTGGTTTACCTCGCGGCGACCCAGCGCGTCCCTGGGTTTGGAAAATGCTTCCAGAGATTTTGCCAATTTTTGGTAGCCATTAGCAAAATTTTCCACCCGCCCTACCACCATTTCCTGTAGCTTCGACATAGAATCCGCCGGGAAAACCCCGATGGTAGCCGGGTTTATCACAAAATGAATCCCCGGCAAAAATTTTCGGGGAATGACAAAAAATACCATTCCCGCCAGCAAAACCGACAATAAAGTTTGAATTGACAATAATTCGACATTAAAAAACAGGGCGCAAAATAGCCCCACGCCCAGAAATGCGAATATGGAGGCAATGCGGTTTTCCCGCAAAGCCCCCGCGCCAAAGCCCGCCAGCCCCAGCAATACCGCGAAATAGATATATTCAAAGCCGGTGATATGCAGCAAAAAGCCCAGAAATACGCCGATTGTCGCGCCAAATGTAGCACCCCCGGCCCCTGCCGCCAGCAAAACGATTAGTGATACGGATAAATAGCGCAGCGACACCAGCCAAATGCTGATATCTGCCGCCCCGGCGGCGATTAGCCCCATCAGCAAAACCACGCTGATTATCTCCTCGTGATTTAGCCGCCCCCGCTTCACCCGCCCATCCAGGCAGTTTATGCCCTTCATTAGCACGATGGCCGAGGCGAAAACCAGCCCCGCCTCCAGCAAATTTATGGCGGCGGCAAATAATCCCGCGCCGCGCAAAATCGTCAGCCCCAGCCCGGCGGCCAAGGCGCAGGCCGCGCCTGAGGCGGCTTTTGCCAGCCAATCCCCCTCGCGATTGCGCATTTTAAGCAATAAATTTAATATGCACATTAAAATAATTGCCAATAAATATACAAAACTATCCGCCCCGCGAAATCGTGAAAATATTCCCAAAATCGCAAAAACCGCGCCCGCAAAAAATTTATTTCCCCGATACAAAAAAGCCGATAAATACGCCACCGAAAAGGGATTGGCCACATCGAAAATCAAAACCCGCGCCGCAAAAAAGCTCATGGCCAAAAATAGCCCCTCGATGGCGGCCATTCGGCTAATGCGGCTCTCGAAAAGTCTGCGGCCAAAAATCCGACCGGGAATATTGCGCAAAACATTCATCATAATCTCTCCCAAATTTACCAATATATTCCAATACATTATCTATTATACATAATGCCCTGAATATATTTTGTAAAAATCTGTAAATTAGGAAAAATTATTGGATTAGCATTTCTAATATGATGCGGCGAATCAAAGCCCGCTCGGCGTCTTTGCGGGTATGTCCCAGGCTTTGCAAATGCAAATCCCGCCCGGCCTCCGCCGCCACCAAATCCACCATTTGCGCCAGGCTCTCCCTGTCCAGCCCCTCGTGAATCGGCGGATTTATCAGCGGCCATTTATGCCGCACCCGCGCCGCAATTTCCCCAATCCTGCGCGAATAATCCGAATCCATTATCTCCAAAAAACCCTCGTCGCCATAATCCAGCGGCGGCGGAAAATCATATGTCCCCATTTCCAAATCCTCCCAAAAAAGGCTCTGCGCCAGTATATGCGCAGAGCCTTTAGTAGGTGAGGGCTGTTATTTCAAAATCATATTTCCATATATTGGCAAATTATGTGTGCCCGCGGGCAGGGTTTCGCCAGTAATTAGATTTGTCATAGATTTGTCAATCTTAATATTCGCCGGGGCATCTGCAAAATTTAGGATAAAATGGTAGGATATGCCATTTTTTTCCCGAACCTGAATCGACACGCCGTCATCCCCGCTAATTCCCGGGGTCGGAGCTATTTCCGGGGCAATATGGGCATATAGGGTTTCCAAAAATTCGCCATCGGTGCGGGGGGCGATAAAATAGGCCGCGCCGCTGCCCAGGCGGTTTTCCGTGATAGCCGGGGTATCCGCATAAAAATCGCTGGTATATTTTCCCAAAATCTTCGCGCCGGCTGCCTCAATCACCGCACAATAATCGACGGCAGCATAATCCCGCCCCAGCGCGGTAAAGCCGGTGGTTTGGTTGGGGTGCAGGCTGTCCGTTTCCAAAAGGCGAATTCCAAAAATTTCCTCCAGCTCCGCCGGCCAGCCCAAATGCGCCAAATCCGTTTCGTCCACCAGCCCGCTAATATAGGTAGTCACCAGCTTTCCGCCATTTTTCACATATTCTTTCATCCGCCCCATCAAATCCGCGCCCAGCATATATTGCATGGGTGCAATCACCAAATCATAGCGGGAAAAATCCGCGCAGGGCGGAATCACATCCACCGGGATATTTCGCCGCCAAAAGGCGTGATGATGGGCATAAACGGTCTTTGAGTATTTTTTGTCTTTCCAATTAAATGCGGCGGCATCATCCAGAGCCCATTTGTTTTCCTGATCAAAAATCAGCCCAACCCGCGCCGGGGTGGTCGCGCCCTTGATTTCTTTGATATTGTCCAAAATTTCACTAAGCCTCGCAACCTCTTTAAAAACCCGATTTTCCGCGGAATTATCATGGGCAACTACCGCGCCATGAAATTTTTCAAAAGACCCGCGGCTCATTCGCCATTGAAAATACAATATCGAATCCGACCCATGTGCCAATAGGCTCAAAGCCGATAAAATATGCGCTCCCGGTCTTTTGGCGCGATTGATAAATTGCCAATTTACTAAACTCGGAGTGCATTCCATTGTTAAAAAAGGAGCATTCTTTAAAGCGCGGAAAAAATCGCAAATCAATGCCTGTTTTGCGGCGGTATGGGCGGCGGTTTCAAAATCATTATGCCAAAGCGGATAGGCGTCCCATGTGACAATATCAACCTTTTTGGCAAATTTTGCATAATCCAGCCCGGGGAAAGGATAAGCATCCTGCGGCTGTCCCATTTGCCCCATAAAATTGGTGGTGCATGGGATATGCGGCGAAATTTCCCGCAGGGGGGCGATTTCGTGCTCATAAAAATTCATCGTTTGATAATTAACAAACCGCTTCCAGTCCAGATTATGCCCATGCAGACCATCCTCGCCCAAAGGCGATGGCGAATCTATCTGGCTCCAGCAGGTATATGTATGGCTCCAAAAAGGCGCCCACCAGGCATGATTTAGCGCATCCAGATTTTGGTATTTGTCTTTCAGCCAGCCGCGAAAGGCCTCCTGACACAAATCGCAATGGCAATCGCCGCTGTATTCATTGGAAATATGCCACATCATCAGGGCCGGGTGGTCTTTGTATCGCTCGGCCAGGGCGCGATTCATGGCGGTGGTTTTCTCCCGATAAACCGGGGATGTGTAGCAATGATTATGCCGCCGGCCATGCAGAGCCTTTTCCCGCCGGGCATTCACCCGCAAAACCTCGGGGTATTTTTGGCTCATCCATGCAGGCCGCGCGCCGGTTGGGGTTGCCAAAAAAACATTGCCGCCAATGCTGGCGATATCGTCCATAATTTTATCCAGCCAGCCAAAAGAATATTGCCCCTCGGCCGGCTCTAGCGCCGCCCAGGCAAATATCCCAACCGAAAAAGTATTGCAGCCGCTCATTTGCATAAAGCGAATGTCATCCGCCAAAATATCGGGATAATTCAGCCATTGGTCGGGATTGTAATCCCCCCCATGCAAAATCCGCTCGTCTTTGTTATAACTTTGATAATCATTGATTTTCATTCAAACTCTCCCTTTCAAAAATGGATTTTTTGCGGCCTCGTTTTCGATGGTAGTTTCCGCGCCATGGCCGGGAAATACCCGGGTTTTAGGGGGCAAAATCAGCAGCTTTGTGCAAATGCTGTCAATCAGCTGGTCATGGTCGCCGCCAAAAAGGTCGGTGCGGCCAATCGACTGGGCAAAAAGCGTATCGCCTGTGAAAACAATGCCATTTTCCACATCATAAAAACACACGCCCCCGGCAGTATGCCCGGGCGTATGAATAACCCGCAAAACACCGCCGCCCACAGAAATCTCATCCCCATCATCAAAAAGTTTATCCGCAGTAAACTGTATTAGCCTATCTGATAACTTCGACAAATTATAATTCACATTTTCCATCATCTGCGCCTCGCGCCTATGGCAACAAATCGGCGCACCACTATGCTCCGCCAGCTCCACCGCCGCACCGATATGGTCATAATGCCCATGGGTCAACAAAATCCCAGCCAGCTCCACATCAGCTTTGCTAATAGCATCCAAAATCCCATCAGCATTGCCGCCGGGGTCAATAACAACCCCAACCCGCGCCGCTTCGTCAAAATACAAATAAACATTCTGCCCCATTTTCGCATTGTCAATAATTGTCAATTCCATAAAATCACCTATTCTCCCGCTATTCTTTGCGCGGCGATTTTGTATATTTCGCCATCCGCTCTCGCCGCCACGACGATAATCCGCATTATATCATCTTTATGAATAATTTTATAAACAACACGGATGCCCAGCTTTTTCAAAGTTATTTTGCAAAGACCCGTCAAATTCAACCCCCGCTTATGTCCGAGAGGATTTCCATAGCCTCCCTCACTTTTCAGCAAAGGGTTGACAGCTATTCTTTCCACCATTTTACGCACCTGACGAATTTGCGAATTGTCCAGCTCGTCCATATCCTCGGCGGCCGCAGGGTCATAAACGACCTCGAATTTCCTCATTCAAAATCCACCCCATATTCCATTGGGATGTCGCTATCGTCCTCGTCGGACTCTATTCCGAATTTTTTATAAACCTCATCAGCCGGGATTCCCGCCCCATCCGAATTTTTTAATCGCTCCTCTGCCAACTCTGATAAATATTGGTCAATAATAATATCCATCATTTTTTCGTATCGCTCCGGCGTGAGCATTACGCAGGTCGGAATGTTGTTTTTGACAACAATTTTATACCCGGATTCTTTGACTTCATCAAAAATCTTTCCGGCCTCGCCGCGATTAAAACGCGTTATCGGAACGAGTGCATCAATCGTGTTTTTTGGGGCTATTAAGTCAAGCATTATCAACACCTCCACAATACTATCATACCCTGCTTTCAATCAAATGTCAACAAATTTGTAGACATTATATCATCAGCATAGCATCCCCAAAACTAAAAAACCGATAACGCTCGGCGATTGCGGCGTGGTAGGCGGCTAGGATGTGGTCGCGGGTGGAAAAGGCGGAAACTAGCATGATTAGGGTGCTTTCGGGCAGGTGGAAATTGGTGATTAGGCCGTCGGCGGCTTTGAAGGTGTAGCCGGGATAGATGAAAATGTCGGTATAGCCGCTCTGGGCGCGGATTTGGCCGGTATCATCGGCGCAGGATTCTAGGGTTCGCATGCTGGTCGTGCCAACGCAAATAACCCGCCCGCCCCGGTCTTTTGCGGCGTTTATCTGGGCGACGGTTTCGTCGGGCATAATGTAAAATTCCGAATGCATTTCGTGTTCCTCGATATTTTCAACGCGAACCGGGCGAAATGTGCCCAAACCCACATGCAGAGTGCATTGGGCAATGGTTATGCCGCTATTGGCCAGCTCGCTCAAAAGTGCGTCGGTAAAATGCAGGCCAGCAGTGGGCGCAGCCGCAGAGCCCGGCTCTTTTGCATAAACAGTTTGATAGCGATTCGGGTCGTCCAGCTTTTCGGTAATATAGGGCGGCAGGGGCATCTCGCCCAGCTCGTCTAAAATTTCCTCAAAAACGCCCGCATAGGTAAATTTGATAACCCGCACGCCGTCTTGGATTATACGTATAATTTCGCCGGAGAGTTTTCCGCCGAAATTTAATATATCCCCTTCATTTGCCCATTTGCCGGGCTTTACCAAAATTTCCCATAAATCCAACTCGCGCCGCTCGAGCAGCAAAATTTCAACAACCCGCCCCCGGGCATCCTCGCCAAAAAGCCGCGCCGGCATTACTTTTGTGTTGTTTATCAGCAATAAATCCCCCGGGCGCAGCCGCTCGCCGATATCGCGAAAAATACCATGGCCGATTTCCCCGGTTTTGCGGTTTAATGTCAATAAACGCGACGCAGAGCGGTCTGCCAGCGGGGTTTGAGCGATTAGCTCCTCGGGCAAATCAAACGAAAAATCCTTTAGGTTCATGAAAAGCCTCCATTTATCTGATTTCAACGCCAGTATAAAAATGGCGCAAAATTTGTTCATAGGTGTATCCCGCGCGCGCCATGGCGTTTGCGCCATGCTGGCTCATCCCAACCCCATGCCCCCAGCCCCGGCCGGAAAATGTAACCGTATAACCCGAGGATGAGGCGGTAGTTTCGGCTCCAACTACAGGAATAAGCGAGAAAAGAGGCAACGCCAGACCCCATTGCTGGCCGACTGTGTTGCGAAAGGCAACCTGCCCATTTCCGGCGATTATTGCGGCAGTAGTTGGCAAATAGTTTTGAAAACCCACGCTATTTATGCCGCGCAATTGGCTGGGGGCGGCCGGGGTAACACCCAAATGGCTCGCTACAAAAAACCCATCGTCGATTATGGGCGGGGATTGCTGATGCGGCGGCATGGTATGGGGGGGTATATGCTGATAGGGCGACCCGGAAATGCCGAAATTGCGGCTATATAGCCAGCCGCCCAGCGGGCCAAAAAACTGGCGTATGGCCTCGCGCTGCAAATTATGCTGGCCATTGCTTCCATTAAATGTCATCAATTGCACCCGGCCATTTGCCGCGCTAACAATCGTAACATATTGAACCACGCCAATATTCACATTTACGCGGGATAGCAAATATCCAAATTGTGTCAAAGTAAAACTCCGTTCCCACACGCGGGCATCGGTTTCGTAAATATCCGCAACGGCGCGCAAATATGGCCGCGATTCAAACCAAACATTTTGGCTATATTCCGTAAACCCGCCAGACGAGGAGAAATAAACCGCCTCTATCGGCTGGCCTCTATGTAAAATCAGCCGTCCGCGGGTGGCCAAAACCGCCGCGGTGGTGCGCTCATGCTCGCGGGTGATGCCGATATAAACCTGGCTGGATTCGGTATCGCAAAGGTCAAACCCGCGCGCTGCAAATGCCCCGCGGCGGTGAACCGTATAAGTGCGCGCCGCGACGGCCTGCGCCTTTAGGGCATGCATTTCCCATCCCGCCGGCATTTCGGCCGGAACAACCGCCATCAAATATTCCTCAATACAAATCACATTTACGGCGGTAACGCCAGCACCGCTAAAGCGCCCAAATTCAATAACCCCGCGATATCGCCTATCGCCTAGCGCGGTTTCGCCATTTGTCCCGCGGATTTGCAGCATAGCTCCGGTATTTTCGGCTATCATCACAATCCGCGCCCCGTCAATCAGCGCAACCCGCCTATTTGAGCCATTTCCGCCGGGCAAAGCAATTCCCCAAATTCCATAATTTACCAAAACCGGCACAGCCCCAAAATGCCCCAAAGCGGCTGAATAAGCCATGGCAAAATTTGGAAAATGCTGGGGAAGCAGGGTAAATGGGTCATTTATCGGGACAATAGCAAAGCCCGCCTGGGCAAAAATACCCGCGGCAGGCTGGAAAAAATTACCAATACTATAACCAATCTCAATAGCCGCCGAGCCAATATTTATGCGGCTTCTTTCATAATTTTGCGCAACCAAACCAATGCGGATATGCTCATGCAAATTTGGCGCGGCATGGGCAAAATCCACCATTTGCGGCTGCAAAATCAGCAAAACCAAAATCACAGCAATGATTTTTTTCATTTGAAAACTCCTCTAAAATCTAGCACAATAGTCGGATATTAGCATGGCCCATGGGTCCCATTCCTGGGTGGGCATGGTGCGCACAAAATGCGTCAGCGCGAGAAAAAGCAAAATAACCACAAACACCGAAATCATCCCAATGCACAAAACCATACCGGATTCGGCAAAGCGGTGTTTATTGCGAAATTTAACACCTACAATCGCACCGCCGGAAACAATCGCCAAAGAAATTAGCCCAAAAATCACTGCGCGAATCTGAAAAGTGGCGCGGGGCAGGTCTACATAGGCATCGAGGCGGTGGAGCATCATGGCCAAAAATGTCAAATTGTCATAAAACAAATAGGCAGGATAAATCGCCAGCGGCACGGCCAAAATCGCCAAACTGCCCCATCCAAAGGAAATCTTCCTTTTTGGTATTGATTTAACAAACATAAAATCCCTCCCAATCGAAATTATTATACCACAAACCGCAATAATTTGCAATACCATCATTTTACAGTTTTCTAACAATAATAACGATGCCCGTCACTAAATGGTAACAGGGTTTTTCAATAAATTATCTCTCAATAAATTCCAGTCGCTCGCCATCCGGGCCCGTGGCGAAAAACAGGTTAAAATCCCCGATTCCGGCGGGGCGCGGCTCGGTGGCCTCGATTCCATTTTTTGTCAAATGCTCAAAAAGCCTTTGGCAATTTTTCACATCAAAAACCAGCAAAGCCAGAGGATTTGCAGGGCGCGGCCTATCTTTGCTATCAAAAAGCCCGATAGAATCGCCGCCCATCGTATAGCTTTGCCAAAAATTTTCGCCGATTTGCAAATTGCGCCCTGGGTGTATCCCCAAAATATCCTGCACCAAATGCCGCGTATTTTCCGCGCTCTCATTATCTACCCGAATCGAAATATGGTCAAATTTTGAAATAAATTCATTCTGCAAATCAGGTATTCTAATATTTTCCTCCCGCTGAATCAGCTCATATGTACAGCCCGCCGCATCCTCAAAAAAGGCGATATGCCCAACCCCCGAAAGGGCTGGCATAGGCTCAATCGTAATGGCATAGCCCGCCGCCCGCACCCGCTCCGTGGCCGCCTGCAAATCCAAATCCCGCCCAATCATAAAGGCGATATGATGCAGCCCCAAAAGCGTCCCCGGCGGCCAATCGCCGCCAATCAGCTCCACAACCCCGTTTGCCAGCTGCACATAAACAATATGCCGCGCCCCATCCACCGACCAAACATCCCGAATAATCCGCCCGCCAAGCAAATCTCGATATAGCCGCAAAGCCCCCGCCATATCAGCTGTCCTAATACCAACATGATTGATTTCCCTAATCAAAAAAATCCCTCCTCATTATAATGAAGGATAGCATATTTTAACAATCATGTCAACTTTTTCAATTTTTCTTGATTTTTTTCGTTAAAACACTTGACAAACCTCCCCCAAATCCTTTAAAATAGTTTAAGAGGGGAAATTTCATGAGAAGAATTACTATAAAAATCGCTATTGCCGCCACCGGGGTATTGCTGGTCGCGGTCGCGGTGCTGTTTTCCGGGATTTTTGCTATTGGCGAAATTTCTGTTGTTGGCAATTATTCTATTGCGGATGACGAGATTTTGGCGCGAGCCGCCATTAGCCGCGGGCAAAATATTTTGGGAATACCTGTTGGGGCTAGCGTTCGCGAAATTGAGAGCCATCCCTTTGTGCAAAATGTGCGGATTTTGCGGGATTATCCCGACCGGGTTGTTATATCTATTATAGAACGCACGCCCATTGCCTATACCCGGTTTTTTAATACCTATTTGCTGATTGATGCGAGCGGCATGGTGCTTGAAACTGCGCCATCCCCGCGCCGTAGTTTGCCCGGAATAATCGGGCTGGATATTGCCGGTTTTACTGTGGGCGAATATTTGGATTTGGCTTGTTTGCGCGTGTTTGATAGCATTATCGGGCTTTCTCGGTATTTTTCCCGCCATTATTTTGACGAAGTTCTGATGGTAGATGCAGCAAACCCGCTCGCCATCCGCATTTATACTAGTAATTTGACGATTTTCTTTGGCTCGATGGATAATGCCGACCGAAAAATCCAGGATATTGCCGCGATTATTGCAGAAATGCCAATCGAGGCCACCGGGGCTATTCATATAGACGACCCCGCCCTGCCCCCCCGATTTGCACCATCAAGATAATTTGGGATAAATTTAACAATATACATAATAGGAGGCCGTAAAATGATAGGAGCCGATATTTCTTCTTTTGATAAAAGAGCCAAAATCCGCGTGATTGGCGTGGGTGGCGGCGGAAATAATGCCGTGGATAGAATGATTGATGATAATGTGGAAGGCATCGAATTTATAGCGGTAAATACCGATGCGCAGGTGCTTTCGCGCTCAAAGGCGCAAACCCGCATCCAGCTGGGGGAAAAGCTAACCCAGGGGCTGGGGGCTGGGGGCGACCCGGATATCGGCGCAAAGGCCGCCGATGAATCGCTCGAAGACCTCGCCGCCGCCATCACCGGGACGGATATGCTCTTTATCACCGCCGGAATGGGCGGGGGCACAGGCACCGGTGCGGCTCCTGTGATTGCGGCCGTTGCCAAAAAACAAAATATCCTCACCGTTGGGGTTGTCACAAAACCTTTTGCCTATGAGGGCAAAAGGCGGATGGATGTTGCCCAAAAAGGCATTGAGGAGCTTTTTAAAAATGTCGACACCCTGTTAGTTGTGCCTAACGCGAAACTGCTGGAAATTATGGACGACAGCGCGACTATGATAGAGGCCTATAAAAAGGCGGACGAGGTTCTAACCCAGTCTGTGCAAGGATTGTCAAATATTATCACAAACTCCGGCACAATCAATATGGATTTTGCCGATATCCGCTCGGCCATGCGCAATAAAGGGATGGCGCATATTGGCATCGGCTGGGCATCGGGCAAAAACCGCGCCATGCTCGCCGCCGAAAACGCCATATCCAGCCCCCTGCTCGAAACCAGCATTGTTGGCGCGGATTCGGTTTTGGTTAATATGGTTGGCCCGATGAATGTCGGCCTGCATGAAACAAACGCCGCCTCCACCTATATCCACGACCGCATCGGCCGCGCCGATTGCAATTTCATTTTCGGCACAATGATGGAGGAGAGCAGCGAAGACAAAATCATTATAACCGTTGTGGCCACAGGCTTTAATACAGGCGCGACCCAAGCCAAACCGGTAAAAATCATAGACCACGGCGGCTCAAAACCAAATTCCGCCGACCCCGACGAACCCAACAACCCCGACACCACCGATAACCCCACCCCTAGCGACACCCCCGACACCGCCCCACCCCAACCAAACGAAAAATCCGACACCCTAAAAAACGGCTCAGACATCCAATTGCCAGTATTCGTCCGCCGAAACCGCGGGCGGAATTAAGTGGGGGCGGCCATTGGCCGCCTTTTACAAATCGCCGGAAATTAAAAAATATCGCATGCGAATATCGGGCGACCAATGGTCGCCCCTACGTGTTGACGGTGTTTTTCTCTGCCTGCAAAATGCTGGCGGTTTTGATGCTTTGGCGGCCGTGTTTTTGTTGGATTTGTAGTAGGGTGTCTTCTAGGCGTTCTTGGCGGTTGTCTGGCTCGTCGAAAATGCTGGTTTGTTTGGCGGAATCTTGGGTTAGGCCGGATAGGGTCAGGCCTAGTAGGCGCACAGGGGAGCGGTCGATTTTATCGATAAGCGATTCTGCGGTTTTGTAAATTTCGACGGCGCGGTCGGTGGGGGCTATGGTTTTTGCGCGGGTGATTTGGCGCATTCCGCCGTATGTGATTTTTATGCCAATTGTTGACGCAAAAATTCCTTTTGTGCGAATATCGTAACTTAGCGATTCTGCCAAAAGTCGCAAAACATCCCGCAAATAGTCAAAATCCGCGATATCCTGGGCAAAGGTATGCTCATTGCCAATGGATTTGGCCGAGGCGACGCAAACAGGGCGGCGAGGGTCTATCCCCCGCGCCAAATCAATAATCTGCCGCCCATGATTCCCCAAAACCGCCTCTACCCCTGCCGGATTGTCGATAATTTGTCTAACAGTCGTAATCCCAACCCGCGCCAGCTGTGCCGCCGTCTTTTCCCCAACACCATAAATCACCCGCGGCCCGCGCCCGGCAATCAGCCCAATCAAAGCGGCGGCATCAGGAATTTCAAAAAACCCATCGGGCTTGTTTTCCTCGCTGGCCAGCTTCGCGCTCATCATCGAATACCCTATGCCAACAGAGCAGGTCAGCCCCGCCTCCGCCATAGTCCGCGCCTTTATTTCCCGCCCAATCGCCGCCGCCCCGCCAAACAAATGCGCCGAATGGGTCACATCCAAAAATCCCTCGTCCAGCGAAACACATTCGCAAATATCCGTATATGAATTCCAAATATTTTGCACAATCCGCGAGGCCTTTTGATATTTTTTCATATCGGGATACATAAAAATCCCATCAGGACAGCGGCGTTGCGCCTCAAAAATGCTCATGGCAGAGCGCACCCCAAAAGCCCGCGCCTCATAGCTGCACGTAGAAACAACCCCCCGCTCGCCGGGCAAAGCCCCGATAATCAGCGGCAATCCAGCCAGAGCAGGATTGTCCCGCGCCTCCACCGCCGCATAAAAAGCATCCATGTCCACATGAATAATCAGCAAAATCTCACCTCCAAAGAAATATTTCCCAAAAATTTAAAATTTCCCTTGTTATTTTCCTCAATTTGGTATACAATAGAATATGTAGGATTATGATTATGTATCGGGCAAGTTATGAGAGGGGGTATACCATGGGTATATTCAATAGGGCCGCCAAAGAGGAGCCGATTGTTGTGCAGCAGCAGCAGGGCAGTATTCTTTGCGAAGGCCTGACTTTCAAAGGCGGAAATTTGGAAGGCGTTGGCAAAATTACCATAAATTGTTATTTTGTTGGCAATATTAAAACAAATGACCAGGTTGTTGTTGGCGAGGCCGGCTGTATTATGGGCGATATCGAGGCTCATTCTATCGTTATTTTGGGCAATGTCGAGGGCAATCTGGAGGCCGTTGAAAATGTGCATATCCGCTCTGGCGGTATTTTAAATGGCAATATTCGCTGTGCATCGCTGGAAATTTCCACGGGTGCTGCATTTAGCGGCGAATGCAATATGACGGCCTCGAAAAAGGAAAACAATATTTTGCACAATATGACAAAGCTAGAGGCCAAAAGCGCGATACGCGAGCTAACGGACAAAAGCCAGGAAAACAACCAGCCCCCATCCAGCATCACCCCGCCTTTGAGAACAACGCAAGCGAAATAGCCAAACGCCGCCTATCCGGGCGGCGTTTTTTTCCTAATGATGACTGTCGGCCTTGGGTTCTTTCAGCCCCGAAATCACAGCCCCGGTGTTTTGTGAATAATTCCACAAAGCCGCATGAATCGCCTCCTCCGCCAAAACGGAGCAATGGTGCTTTTCGGGGGGCAGCCCCCCCAGGGCATCTAGCACGGATTTGTTGGTGACAAGCATGGCCTCGTCGGTGGTCTTGCCGATAATCAATTCCGTCGCGATAGAGCTGGTGGCAACCGCCGCCCCGCAGCCAAAAGTCTTGAATTTTGCATCTTGGATAACATTATTTCTAATATCGAGATAAATTTTCATAATATCGCCGCATCGCGCATTGCCAACAGCCCCAATGCCGTTTGCGTTCTCGATTTCGCCCACATTTCGCGGATTTGCAAAATGCTCCATTACCTTTTCATTATAATCCATTATTTTCCATTACCGCCCTTCAAAAAATCTTCATATAGTGGTGACATTTCCCGCAATCTATTTACAATTATTTCCAATTCGTTTACTAGTGCGGCCAAATCCGCCTCGGTGGTTTCGCGGCCTATGCTCACCCGCAAACTGCCATGAGCCTGCTCGTGGTCTAGCCCCAAGGCCAGCAGCACATGGGATGGGTCGAGAGAGCCGGATGTGCATGCCGAGCCGCTAGATGCCGCAAACCCCCTCATATCAAGCATTAGTAAAATCGATTCGCCCTCGATAAAATCAAATGAAATATTGGCAATGCCGCATAGGCGGCGGGTTTTGTGGCCATTTAGCCGCGCATGGGGGATTCGCTCCAAAACTTGATTGATATAAAAATCACGAAGCTCTGCCTGTCTGGCGGGTTCAAATTCGATTTCCTGATATGCCAGCCGCGCCGCCTCGCCAAAACCCACAATTCCCGGGACATTTTCAGTGCCGGCTCGTCTTTTGCGCTCTTGGCCGCCGCCATGTATCAGATTATCTAATTTAATACCCGGCCGCACATACAAAGCCCCAACCCCCTTTGGCCCATGGAGTTTGTGGGCGCTAACCGAAAGCAAATCAATATTCATCTTGTTCACATCGATAAACTCGCGGCCGAAAGCCTGAACGGCATCAGTATGGAAATAAATACCATTTTCCCGGCAAATCTGCCCAATTTCGGCAATGGGCTGGATTGTGCCAATTTCATTATTAGCAAACATAATACTAGCCATAAGAGTATCGGGGCGAATGGCGGATTTTAGGCTATCCGCGCAAACAATTCCGTCCCCATCCACATCAAGATAGGTAATTTGATATCCAAATTTTTCCAAATATTCGCAAACCTCATATACCGCCGGATGTTCGATATTAGAAATTATTATATGTTTTTTATGAGGATTAGCCCCGGCAATGCCCTTTATTGCCCAATTTATAGACTCCGTGCCAGAGCCGGTGAAATAAATTCCTTTTGCATCGGCGCAAATAGCATGGGCGATATGCTCGCGAGCCTGCTCCATAGCGGCTTTTGCCCCGCGCGACCCTTTGTAAATACCAGAGGGATTATGAAAATTGTCCAACCAAAATGGCGACATAGCCGCCACAACTTCAGCGCGCAAAGGGGTTGTTGCAGCGTTATCTAAATAAATGCTCATATTAGCTCCTCTCATATGACAAAAAATATTCATCCTTAGCTAAATCAGCAATACTAATAGAATCTAAAACTTCGTTAATTTTTTCAAAAAGCGCGACCCAAACGCTGCGAGTGGCGCAATGGCCGCAATCGGCCTCGCCGCAGGAATCCTCGGCATCATCCAAAACGCAATTGATGGGCGCCATAGCTCCCTCCAAAACCCGCAAAACATCACCCACAGTCAGGCTTTCGGGCGGCTGCGCCAAAAAATAGCCGCCATCCGCGCCCCGCTTGCTCGCCACAATCCGCGCCTTTCGCAAAGGGGCGATAATCTGCTCTAAATAGCTCTCCGACAGGCCCTGGCGCGCCGCGATGCTCTTTAGGCTCACCCGCGGCTCCGGCCGCGCCGCAATATCCACAATCACCTTTAGCCCATAGCGGCCGCGGGTCGAAATCCGCATAAAATAGCCCCTCTCAGCCAATCCTTCAATTCCTATCTGTTTAATAGGAATTGCAATTTTATATTAACATTTTTTTGCCCTGTTGTCAAGCCCGCGATTTTGTAGTATAATAAAATTAGGTACATATTAAGGAGGAAAATTATGGAAATTTTTATTAACCATGCAATCATGCATATTGTTGACAACACCCGCCGCGAATATGTATATTCCGCCGCCGAGCTGGATATTGATTCAGATATGGTCGCCGGATTTTTGGATAAACACATCAAAAAAATCCTGAAAAATTCCGCCACAAAAGAGGGGCTTTTTAATCCGGATTCGCAGGTTTTCAAGCTGTTTAGTGAATTTATTAACGGTTCAGCACATTTCACAAATACTACCCAAAAAATCTGCGAAAAATTGGTAGAAATTATGGATGATGCGCCGGATATCCCCGCTGCTGTTGTGATATTTGCACAATTCGAGGTAGGCAGCAATCCCTATTTCGGCATACTAAAACTCAACCATATGGACTGCTATTCCCATGAAACCGCCAATTCGACCAATCAAATCGTAAAAACCAGCCAGGCTCTGCCATTTAATAGCGGCAAGGTTGAGGAGGCGGTGCTAATCCCCTACGACCCGCTGATTTTGCAGATTATAGAGAAGCCCTACCCAATAAACGGCCAGCCGACAAACTATTTTTCCTCCCTTTTTTTGGAATGCATTCCAAAACTTTCCAAAAAGGAAGTGACAAAAATTATAAAGGATGTAACCACCGAAATTGCCGATAAATACGCTGATGACGAGCTTTTGGAGGCACGGGTAAATACCGCGCTGATTGAAGAAGCCATTGAAAAAGAGGGGGAAATCCGCCTTGAATCCGTTGCCAGTGCGGCTTTCGAGGATGTCGCCGCTCGCGAGGATTTCATTTCCATGATTCGCGATTATGAGCTGGTCGAGGATGTGGAATTGGGCGAAAAGTACGTGGTGGCGCAGTTTGGCTCATATAAATTTCGCGCCAGCAATGGCATCGAAATAAAATTCCCGGTGGGGCTGATGGACGATAGCGCGATTGTGCAAATTGCCAAAAACGCGGATAAATCCGTGGACATCACCCTCAAAGGGTTGAGGCGGAGCTGATGGCAGCGTGTTTTGCGGTGATTGTGGCCGGCGGGAGCGGACGGCGGCTGGGCGGCGAGCCAAAGCAGTTTCGGATTTTTGGCGACAAACCCATGCTGGCACACAGTTTGCAGGCTTTTCAGGATTGCCCGCAGATTGATAAAATTATTGTTGTCGCCCCTCAAAGCCACCTCGAAACCGTTCACCAGCTGGCTTTCGACTATGATATCACAAAATTTCACAAAGCCATCGAGGGGGGCGAAACCCGCCAAGAAAGCGTATTTCGCGGCATTAGCGACATTGATGATTCAGCGATTATCCTAATTCACGATGCCGCCCGGCCTTTTATCCGACAGGATTTGATTGGCGAAATCATTAGCAAAACTAATATCGACCACGCCGCAATTCCCGCCATTGCCATTATCGATACAATCAAAATTGTTGGCGACGATTTATGCATTGCCCAAACTCCGCCGCGCGAGAGGCTTTTTGCCGCCCAAACCCCCCAAGGTTTTTTGGGACAGATTATTAAGAAAGCTCATATCAAAGCAAAGGAAGATAGTTTTGTTGGCTCGGATGATGCCTCTCTGGTGGAGCGTTTGGGAATATCAGTTAAACTGATATTGCATAATCAAAATAATATGAAAATCACCACAAAAGAGGATTTTCAAATTGGGGAATTTATATTAACTTCTAATATTGTGGGGTGAGAATATGCAAAAAACTGATAAGTCAAGCATATCAATAAAGTTGATTATATTTTTTGCAATTTTTGTTATTGGCTTTGCGGCTTTTATAATTTTTTCTGATATGCGAGTCGGAAATGCCGCCTATGAACAAACACAGCAAACTCGTTTTGCCTATAATTACGGCTATGCGATTTCCCGGGCTCTTATTGAGTTTGCCGATTTTCGGATTTTTATCAGAGATAATATTAATTTATCTGATATTGCCATTCGGCAAAACGCCACGGATTTTGAAAGGGCTTTGGGCAATCTGCGTATTGCGGTTGGGAATTATCTGGGGCAGGCGCGGCTGTCAAATGCCACTATTTCCGCGATTGAGCGGGATTTTGCCGCCTATTTATCCAGCGCGATTGCCGATGGCGCGGATTTTTTCAGCGGCCGCGAGCCGACCATGGCTGCGCCGATTATTAACCCTCTCGAAAGCGCGCTATCAGCCTCTTTATCGGCATTTTCCGCTACCCCTGCGCGTAATTTGGAATATTTTAGCAATATTAGATTTATCAATATAATTGCGGCCGTCAGCATAATAATTTTCGCGCTTGGCGTATTTATCTATGTCCACACGACTTTTGCCAAGCCTCTTGGGGTTTTGGGGGGCTATTCCGCCGCCCTTGCCAAAGGCGAGAAAATCCAGCAATCAAGCGGTTTTGCTCATGCCGAATTGGAGATTTTGCGCCAAAATATGTGCCAATTATCCGAGGCCAACAATAATTTTGTTGTTTTTGTGCAAGATGCATCAAAACGCGTTTTTGGCTCTGGCCGGGATATTGGCGGCCAAAACTGCGCCGAATTAGGATTTATTACCAAATTGGTGCAGGATATTGTCGATTTCCATTTTGTGCAAATTGCTGAAGCGCAATCGGCTTTGCGCCATATTGCATTGGGTAATTTTACTGAAAATTCCGCCGCTAATTTGTCAGCTTTGCAGTTGCAAATAAATCAGACCATGGCTGCTTTGAAAAATTTTGTTAATGATGCGACAAACCTTGCCAAATCCGCCGCCGAAGCCAATTTCGACCCGCGTATCAATACGAATCAATTGGATGGCGAATGGAAAAATATGGCAAATTCCCTTAATGCGATTATGACAGCCGCACCCGCCTCAATCGCCGCGGTTGTCACGATTCTTGGGAAAATCGCACAAGGGCGGATGGATGAGCAGATGCCCGTGAATTTGCCGGGGGATTTTGACAAAATAAAAATCGCCGCAAACACCGCTATTGACATGCTTTCGGCGCATATTACAGAAATTGGAAATGCATTAAATTCGATAAATCGTGAAAATTATGATTATACGATTCAATCCCCATTTCCCGGGGTTTTTGGGAATATTCGCACCTCGCTTTGGGATATCGCCCGAAAATCGCGGACTATCACCACTGAAATCCGCACGCCGGCTCCGCGCGAACGCGACCCGCGCCTGACTGCGCGGCAATCCATGGCCTCCCAAGCGACCGAAAGGTCGAAGGAAAGTGCCGCAAATACCGCTTCGCGCCGAGTTTCCGGCGCAGCAAAGGTGGGCGAGGCCGCGGGCTCGCTAGAGCATTTGCGTCATGAATTTAACAAATCAGATTTTGGAAAATATTAGAAAATTCAAAGGAGGAATATTATGAAAACTAATTTCAAAACCACTGGCACATGCGCCGTCGCTATCGAGCTGGATATCGAGGGCGGGATTATTCGCAAAGTCGATTTTGAAAGGGGTTGCAATGGCAATTTAAAGGCGATTTCCGCACTAGTGGCGGGGATGAATGCGCAGGAGGCCGCCAAACGGCTGAGGGGCATAAACTGCCAGACCCGCGGCACTTCCTGCGGCGACCAGCTCGCTTTGGCAATCGAGGAGCAGCTGAAGGCCTAACTGCGAATCGGGCGAAAGAGTTTGTAGGACAGCCAAATGCCGGCGGCGCAGGCGATTATACCTATAAATACCTCCGGGAGGCTCGTGCCGCTTTGGAGGGTTATCGGGTTGGCGAAAAGCGGGTAAATTGAGCCAATCATCAGGCCTAGGACGACCAGCAGAACCATGCGCGGATTTTTTGCCAAAAGCCGCGCTATTAGCCGCGCCGCGAATATGATGCCCAGTATTACGCCTATCGCTAGGGGGGCGAGGATGCGCAAAATCGCCACAAATAGCTCGGTTGTGGGGTTTGTGGCCAGCTCGCGCAGGGATGAGAGGGCGGCGGTGGCCAGCGGATAGATGCCCGCCAGCAGCAACACAAACGAGCCGCTCAAACCCGGTATTAGCAAGGCGGCGGCGGCGATAATGCCGATTATTCCGATATATAGCATATAATAAAAACTAATTTGGGTGGCGATGTCGTTTTCGCCAATTGATACGTTTAAATGCGCGAGTGCCGTTAGGGCGGCAATTGGGATGGTAATAATTACCAAATCGCGCCCATGGTAAAATCTACCAGTCGGGGGGGCTTGGCGATAAATCCCCGGAATAACGCCAATTATCAGCCCTATAAAAAACAGCATCATTGGCAAAGAAAACCGCTCCAGCATTATTTGAATAACTGATGCAAATAAAATTAACCCGACAACCGCGCCAAATCCAAAGGTTAGCAAAAATTTTATATATTTGCGGAAATTTTTTGTGAAACCATTAACGGATTCGATTAGCTCTTCGTAAAAACCCAGTATAATGGCTAATGTGCCACCGGATAGGCCGGGGAAAATCATGGTTATGCCAAAGGCCGCACCATTGGTAAATATGCGCAAAATTTTAATTGAAATCACCCTTTTTTATAGCATATTGCCCATAAAAATATTAACAAACAAGAAATACATTAGCAGGCCGACTATATCTTTTATGGATGTGATGATGGGGGCCGAACCTGCGGCCTGGTCTACATTGAAACGTATCAACACGAATGGTACTAGAAAACCTAATAGTGACGCGGTGGTCACGGTGGCGATCAGGGAAAGGCCGACGGCCAGCCCCAGCATGGGCTCGCCCTGCCATATCGCCGAAATCACCCCCGATGCCGCGCCTATTACAATCCCAATGCTCAGGCCTATCCCGACCTCTTTTAGGAAGGGTTTTAGGAATTTTTTCATATCGATATGGCCCAGTGCCACGCCGCGGGCAAACACGGTCGAGGACTGGGTTCCCACGTTTCCGCTCATGCCCATTATTAGAGGAATGAATATGGCGACGGCGGCGATGGATTCCAGCGAGGCCTCGAATTCGCCGATAATCACCCCGGAAAACATGCCAAAAGCCAGCGTTATCAGCAATATGGGCAGCCGCACCTTCCAGATTGCCCAAAGTTTGCCATTTACCAAAAGCTCGCTGCGGTCGCTTTCATTGCCTGTGATATCCACAAGCCCCGCAGAATCAAGGATATCCTCGGTTACCTCATCCTCCAAAACGTCCACCGCATCATCGATGGTAACAATCCCAACAACCCGCCCCTCGCTATCCACAACGGGGATGGCCAGCAAATCCAGCTCTTGCAGTATTCTGGCCACTTCCTCCTGATCCATATCGGTAGGCACAGAAATCGCGGATTTGCTCATAATATCGCTGATGTGGGTGTTGCCATCAGTTTTGCTAATAACTCGCCCGGTGGGCCCGCGCGCAATCAGCAGAGTTTTCAGGGTTAAAACCCCCTCCAGCTTTTTCGCGTCATCCGTCACAAACAGAGTATATACGGTTTCCTTATCCTCCGCCTGCACGCTGACTTTATCCAAAGCCTCGTCCACCGTCATATTTCGGCGCAGGGTGATAAATTCGGTGGTCATTATGCGCCCGGCGGTTTCCTCCTCATAGCCCATCAAAACATTGGTGGATTCCCGCTCCTCGGGCGAAAGCGAGGCGATTAGCCGCTGGGCAACCCCCGCCGGCATTTCATCCAAAAGCCGCACCCGGTCGTCGGGCGCCATTTCATTCACAAACTCAATGGTAGTTTCTTCCTTAAAAGATGCAATCAAATGCTGCTGCTGGTCGGTATCGAGCAGCTCGAAAACCGCCATGGCGGTGTCTTTTTGCAGCATTCTAAAAACAAGAGTTTGCTGTTTTGGGGATAAATCATGATAGGCATGGAGAATTTCCATTTCCTCGGCTGTGGTTAAAATCGCTTTCAAAGCGTCTAAATTCTTGTTTTCAATGTATTCCAAAATTTTCTTTATCATATTTACCACCTCCAAATGATGAAAGCCGACCCGGCAAGAGCGCAGGGTCGGCGATATTACCCAATGAATATTAAATTTTACAACAACGGATTCAGCTTCCCGGCCAGCTCGTTTTTATCGACTTTGCCGATAACCTGGTCAACAACCACGCCATTTTTGAAAAAAACCATATTGGGAATTCTTTTAACCCCGTATTGGACGGCGGTTTCTTTATCTTGGTCGATATCCATTTTAAAAACCTTTGCGCGGCCATCAAAATCGGTGGAAAGTTCGTCTAAAACCGGGGCAATATCATTGCAAGGCCCGCACCAATCCGCGTAAAAATCGACAACAACAGGGACAGAGCATTTCAAAACCTCTGCCTCAAATTCAGGCCCACTAATTACCTTTACCATAATTTTAACCTCCAAAATTCCATGATATACTAATAGTATCACAGTAATTGCCACAAGTCAACACCGAAATTTTAGCGCATGTTAATTCGCTTCCATTCGCAAAATCGTATGGGCTTCGCCTGTATTTGGCAGCTCCCACATAATATGGTTTACATCATGCAAACCATACCGCTGCGCGATTTCGTTGAATTCCTCGTGGGTGAGGATTTGGTCTTGCTCGCTATCTCTGCGCCAGTAATCGACCCCGGGGTGGTGGCTTAGGCGGTAGCTATTGCCTTCGTGGTCGGGCTGGATGCCATACCAGTCGCGCAGATATTCCGTGATGGAAACGGATTTCATCGGGGTCAAAATGCCGTCGATAATGTCAAAAAATGTATATGTCCTCAACGAAACGCCCTGGCCATTTGCGCCGCCGGTTCTTACAAAACGCCCGGTTGATGTCGCGCTCCCGCCGATTTCGTCCTCATGCAGCTGCCCGTTGTATATAAAAAACAATCGCTGCACAAACCGCGGGCTGACATTTGCGGAATTTGGGGTATAGCGCGAAAAATCGGATGTCCATTTGGAGGCCAGCATACCCGGCGTGCCTCTGCCATCCATATCCACCAAAACTGCATGGTAGCTATGGCCGGGGTGGTCGGAATAATTATTGGGGATTGTGAGATTAACAAGAAAATCCGACAGCACCTGCGCAAAGGGATGGGGATTTGCGGCCAAAGCAATATCCGGCGCGGGGACGACTGGGAAAATATTGTCAAAAACCGACAAATCCTCAATCGGATTGCCATCAGCCCAAATGCTTAGTATGCTCGGCAAGCCCGCAAGGGGAGATACGTCGCGGATGATATTGTCGCTCATCCATAGCTCGCGCAGGCGCGTTAGCCCCGCCAGCGGGGCGATATCGGCGATGTGGTTGCTGGATATCCATAGGTTTTGCAGGTTCGTCAGGCCGGCTAGGGCGGATATGTCGCTGATTTGGTTTCGCGTGAGAAATAGCTCCTCTAGGCGCGTTAGCCCCGCCAATGGGTTTATATCGGCGATATGGTTGCCGCTTAGGTTTAGGTGTGTTAAATTCGACAGGCCGGCGAGGGGGGCTATGTCGTGGATATGATTCCAATGGATATTCAGGTTTGTTAGGTTTGTTAAATTCGCTAGGGGGGTCAAATCGTGGAGGGAGGAGTGGGTGATTTGCAGGGATGTGAGATTTGCCAGCCCGGCTAAAGTGCTGATATCAACCACAGTCGAGCCGCCAAAAGACAGGGCGAGGGTATTTAGCCCCGCCAGCCCCATTAGGGGCGAAAAATCCGTGCGATTTATGCCGTCGTCGCCAATATTCAGCCCGATATGCAGATGCTCCAAAGCGGCCAAATCCGCCAGCGCGGCAATGGGGGCGAGGTTGGTTTCGGCGGCGGTCAAAAACAAATGAGTCAAGCCCGGCAAACCAACCAGCGGCGATAAATCGCTGATTTGGGTGATATCCAGATTTAAATCCTCTAAACCAACCATATACCGAAATAGTCCAAGCTCGGCATCCGTCAAAATCCAGCCCCTGCGAAGGGTTTCCAAATAAGCCAGCCCGGTGCTTAGTTGCTCGCCCCGGATGGTGATATAATCGGGGACGGCATGGGGCGGCATGGTTGGCTGCGGGGGCGGGGCGATGGGCGGAATTGTGGGCGAAGCCGGGGTCGCCGTCGGGGTTGCCGGGGCGATAGTCGGCTGACTATCGGCGACATCTCCCGAATAGCTCCCCGCCGCATCCGAGCCCCCATTACAGGCGGCCAGCCCCACCGCTATCGCAATTATCAAAAACGCTATGCTAAATACTTTCCTCATCTAAAAACCTCCCAAATTACGTACTTTCCTAATTATATACCAAAATTTCCAACAATGCAATAGATGTAGCAATAACTTAATTTTTGATGTTGCAAAAATTTTACTTGAAATGATTGTGATATTGTGGTAAAATAGTTTAGTATAAAATTTACTGCAATGGAGGGGCTATTATGCGCTTATTAACTAGGTCTGATTTTGATGGGCTGGCCTGTGGCACGCTTTTGAAAGAGCTTGGAGTTATTGACAATTGGAAATTTGTACATCCAAAGGATTTGCAAGATGGCATTATCGAGGTTACGGATAATGATGTTTTGGCCAATGTGCCATATGTAAAGGGCTGCAAAATGTGGTTTGACCATCATTCCAGCGAGAGCGAGCGGCTGGGCGGCGATTATTTTTTTGAGGGCGAGAGCCGTCTGGCGGATTCTGCGGCGCGGGTGATTTATGAGTATTACGGCGGCCGCGAGCGTTTGCCTGCTATGGAAGAAATGGTTGTGGCGGTTGACAAAGTGGATTCTGCCAAACTGACCCGCGATGAGATTTTAAACCCAAAAGGCTGGGTTTTGCTGGGTTTTATTATGGACCCCCGCACCGGCTTGGGGCGTTTTCATGATTTTCGCATTAGCAATTACGAACTAATGGAAAAACTAATCGACGATTGCGCCGTTAAAAGCATTGACGAAATTTTGGCAGACCCCGATGTGCAGGAGCGCATCTATCTTTATCATGAGCAAAACGCGCTTTTTGTTGAAATGCTAAAAAAACACACGCGGGTTGACGGAAATATCATCATCACCGATTTGCGCGGCGTAGAGCCCATTTATACAGGCAATCGCTTCATTGTCTACAGCCATTATCCCGAGCAAAATGTATCCTGCTGGGTTGTTGACGGCCGCGAGAAAAAGAACTGCTCCATCGCCGTTGGCCACAGCGTCCTAAACCGCACCTGCAAAACAAACGTAGGCTCGCTAATGCTAAAACACGGCGGCGGCGGCCATTTCCAAGTAGGCACATGCCAAGTACCATACGCCGAAGCAGACTCCGCTCTCCAAGACATCATAACCAGCATGAAAGCAGACGAATCCGGCAGCGCAGATTTCCGTTAAAAATTTGCCTAGGGTACATAAAATATAAAAACCCCGCCATAGGGCGGGGTTTTTTGTCGTGGGTATTTTATTGTGTGATTTATACGGCGTGGTGGGTGAAGCAGGCGATGGCGCGCAGGGGGATGACGGCGACGCCGCCAAATGGATTGCCCCAAAATCCGCCATTGTTGCAATTGTCTGAACCCCAGGGGCCGAAGCCTGTGTTGCAGCAGGCCGACCCGATTGGGCAAGCCGGGGGCTCGCCAATGCAAACCAGCAAACGCACTACTTCGCGATCCGCGCTCAAAAGCACGCCTGTGAAACCGGAGCCCGAGAGGCCGCCGCTAGTGGTGAAGATGGTGACGGTTTTGCCCAGATTTTCGCAAAGCGATTCGAGCAAGCAATTTGACCAATTTTCCATGACTGTTCCTCCTTCTATAAAGATTTAGAGTTGTACTACACTCTAATCCCATAGTATGTCAGTCTTGGAAAATGGTTACTAATTCAATCCTGTGATTGCATGGACTAGATTTCTGAAAATTTGGGATACTTCGGCGCGGGTGGCGGTGCTGGCGGGGTCAAAGGTGTTGTCGCCGCGGCCGGCTATTATGCCATGGCTACGCATGGTGGCTATTGGGATTTGCGCCCAGGGGGCGGCATTGGTGATATCATAAAATTGAGGGACCAGGGTCGCGCCTAGGGGTAAATCGCGGTATGATAGATAATTGGCAATCATTACCGCCATTTCCTCGCGGGTGATATTATCATGGGGGCGGAAATGATTTGGCGCGCCGCCCGCCAAAATGCCTGGGGTGATAATTCCCCGAAATTGCCCCCAAGAAATGGCGGCATTATACCATGCATTATCGCCATCGCCCACATCCGCAAATGTGGCCGCGCCATGGTAAAACTCCGCATCTATGCCATCTAAGCGGGAAAGCACCGTGATAAACATCGCCCGGGTCATATGAGTGTATGGCTCGAAACGGCCGCCGCCCATCCCCTCGAATAATTCCCGCGCCGCCGCAAATGTAACCGCCCCATGAAACCACTCGCCGGGGCTAACATCAACAAAATCAACCATATTTGACTCGATAATATAATACGCCCCCTCAAAACCATGCCAGCGCATTTCGTTTTGGGCGGGATTGAAAAGGCCGGAAATCACCCGCTGTCTGCTGCCGTCCTCGTTTATGCGAACTGCCACCAAAGCCTCCGGCATAATATTTACCGGGGGGGTATGGGGGGTCGCCATAAAAACCCGCACCGGGGGCGCGCCCGCTATTGGCGGCGTTTGCGCAGGAGCGGTAAATGCCGGCTGGTTTGCGATTACGCGAAATAGCCAATCCGGCGCATCCTCTGGTGCTCTTTGCTCCGCCTCTCTATCAGGCTCGGG